>Ga0315309_1000394_pt1 | contig 26252 bp, 29 predicted proteins | sample TDP4_MG_FD_203080 | JGI IMG/M metagenome (GOLD analysis project Ga0315309, IMG submission 203080) | Freshwater sediment microbial communities from Lake Towuti, South Sulawesi, Indonesia - TDP4 | ecosystem: Environmental > Aquatic > Freshwater > Lake > Sediment | place: Indonesia: South Sulawesi...
GCAGTGATGAGCACATCGAGGCTTTTTCTTAGCCTCAAGATTAACGGATGAAAGAAGTTAACTTGAAATGGGCTGCTTATCGCTACCCAAACCTTTCTTGAAAACGTATGAGAGCCTACTTCCTTATCGACGCTCATATTAAACATACCATTCTCACAATTTAGTTTTTGAAGATTATTCTCAAACTACTAATAAGAAGGGACTCGATACAACTCACCTCCTAATACAACTTTATACAATCAAGTGTTGATTTTGACGGCCCTGTGAGCGCCCATTTTTCTGCCACCATTCATACCAGACATACTTCTCTTACTATTCAATTTTTAAAGATTTTTCATCTTTTTCTTATTAGTAATATTAGAACAGTTAAACTTATAAATCTTATTGTCATTACTATTCTGCGTGGTCAGATGGCAGATCCAACGTTGTTGGGCTCTTCGAAAGTGACAACAAGGGGACAAATAACCATCCCCCAAGACATAAGGGACAAGTTTAACATTAGTCCTGGCGAGAAAGTCTACTTTTTAGAAGAGAACGGTAAACTACTCATAAGAAAAGGGCCTATACAACTTAGCCCTGCAACCGTGAAAACAGAATGAAAACACTCAAGAGCAAACATCAGCACTTCTCGAATCATTCAATTTCTACTCTAAATTCGCTTAAGATAACAAAAATAAGCCTAAACTTAGTTGGCGGGCGGGACGGGATTTGAACCCGCGACCACAAGCTTTCTTCATGTTCAGTTTAGGAGGCTTGTGCCCTATCCTGGCTAGGCGACGGTAGAAAGTCAGTTGACTTTCTATACCCGCCCAACCCGCCCGCGCCATGAAATCTTCAGTGATTCGAAGGTAATAACTGTAACGCTGAATCTTCAAGTGGGCTTCCGCATTCGTTTTTGTGCTTGGCACTGCAACCTCACTAACTTAGGAAGTGTCTGCCATTTACTTTGCAAAAGATTATTTTGGCGATGTAGTTTAAAGGTTAAGGGCGATGGCGAGCGTGCGCAAATGAAAACGCTGAGGATAGTGGTTTTCGACGTGGACGGAACCTTGATAAAGGTGCGTAGCAGTTGGCAGTTTTTGCACGAAAAGCTGGGTACTTGGGACAGAGGCAAGAAATATGCTGAACAGTTCTTTCAAGGGCTCATCACGTACGAGGACTGGGCTAGGCTGGATGCCTCCTTGTGGAGGGATTTGCCTCTGGAGAGGATCCAGCGAATAGTTGATAACATACCCTATACGGAAGGAGCGCAGGACGTTATCGCTACCCTACGAAGGAGCGGGTTTAAAGTGATTCTGTTGAGCGCCGGCTTGTCCCTCGTTACGGATAGAATCCAGAGAGAGATAGGGGTTGACGACTCCCTAGCCAACGAGTTGATCGTGGAAAGGGGCTTACTCACCGGCGAGGTAAAAGTGAAAGTTTCTTTCCATAACAAGGACGAAGTTTTGGGCTACATCTTGCAAAAGTTCGATGCTACGATGAGGAAGTGCGCAGCCGTCGGCGACGACGAAACCCTCATACCCCTATTTGAGAAGGTCGGCCTCGGAATAGCCTTCAACCCCCGCAAAGAAACCGTAGAAAAGCACGCGGATGTGGTGGTGAAGAGCAACGACCTACGTGAGGTTTTGCCCCATCTTCTAAAACAAGACATGATACGCTGAAGCCTTAAAAACCATGGTTCATGGTAACATTTAAGTTGCGCAGACAAAATTGAATAAGGGTGGCGGGGGTACCCGAGCCAGGTCTAAGTAGTAGGTCAGGAAGAGCCCTAGGATAAGGGGGAGGACTTAAGTTGGTCAGTAGGACATCCTCTGGCGAAGGCCTTCGTGGGTTCAAGTCCCACCCCCCGCACCAGAAATATCGCCTATTTTGGAGTTATTTTTGCAAACGCAGCTTGATTTGAGTTGCCGTAGGTGGGGGCTGCGATTTCAACATGAGTTTACTAGCAAAGCCGACTACGGTCACCCGAGAATAAATGCAAACGTGGTTTATAAAAAATAGTCTATCTGCTAGGGTTTTTAAATTTTAGAAATTCTGTTTTTATTTTAGTTTAGAAATTATAGTAAGAAACTTAGAACCCAAAAACACATGTCACGGTTTGTGAAGCGCTTCTCTTTAAGCTTCTGCAATTATCAGTAACCAAAACGCTCTTCTCCTAATGCCTATTCGCAAGTTGCGCACACATAGCGCTCGCATAAAAAGAGGTGAGAAGGTTAAGCGATTAAGTGTCTTTCTCTATGAATAAGAAAAAATTCGGTATGTAAAGAGGAATCTAAATATGACAATGTCCTGTTAACGTTTTCACGCAACCGAATACGCCATAGCTAAACTCAAAGAATCTGAGGAACAAGAATGAGTGAGTTTACTTGCCCCCAACTGTGTAGCCAACATGGACCGCACAGAACAAGACAAGGTTGAAGGCAACTATTAGTTTGTGGCAACTGCTTCACCGTTATATCTTGAAAACTTAACCGATATGCCAAAAGGCATATGCCGTTATCGATACACCAAAAACGATAAAATTGTATAACAAGATACTAAATAATTTGGGGTGATAAATTTGGAGGAACCCAAGTTTTATGTTTTACCAAAACTGCCTTACGAATACAAGGATCTAGAACCCTATATGTCTGAGGAACAATTAAGGATACACCACAGTAAGCATCATCAAGCTTACGTCAATGGTACCAATGCAATACTTCAGAAGATGGATAAAGCGCGAAAAGAGGGTACCGATATAGACGTTAAATCCACTTTAAAAGAACTTTCGTTCAACATAGGAGGACATTTACTACATTCGTTGTTTTGGGGTAATTTGGCGCCAGCTGGCAAAGGCGGTGGAAAACCGGGCGGGGTTTTAGGCGATGCTATAGAGAAGGAGTTTGGGAGTTTTGAAAGGTTCAAAAAAGAATTCACTCAGGCTGCGGTTAGCGTGGAAGGCTCTGGATGGGCAACGCTAACCTACTGCATGCAGACCAACCGGCCAATTATAATGCAGGTAGAAAAGCACAACACTAATGTTTACCCTATGTTCAGAATTCTAATGGTTCTAGATGTCTTTGAGCACGCATACTACATTGATTACAAAAACGAGAGCCAAATTTGTTGAAGCATTCTGGAACATCGTCAACTGGGATGAAGTAAACAAGAGGCTTGAAAAATTGTTAAAGTAGATGGCAATTAACCAGAAATTCTACTACCCCTTTCGTCCACTACCTTACGCCTCGCTTAGTTAACTCTTCCCGATTTTTATGCGCTGAACAGGGCGCCGTTCAGGATATTAACGATGCTAACAATTTCAATATAGAAAACGAAAAAGTAAGAGTTGTTATGCTAAGCCCCGAACTCATTTAAGGAGGAGTGATTTTTATGGCTTGGACGGGGCATTGAGCTTCGCATGCAAGACATTGTATGCAGTCTGGCTCTCTGGCTGGATCAGACTTCTTTTCGGAAGTTGGATGTCCAGAAGTATCTGCCCAGTCAAACAGGCTCACGGGGCAGACATCGATGCAGATGCCGTCTCCCTCGCAAACGTCCCAGTCAACCGCTACAGTGGTTCCGTGTATGCCAAGTTTCTTAGGAGGCTCTACCGGTCCCCAGACGTTATGACCTTGATGTTGATCCACAACCTTTCGATTTTTCTGGAAATCCGGATCTATTGGCAAAACAATTTCACCTACTCACAGACTAACGGATGAAAAATATTAGCTTTTCTGCTTTCGCTTTTTAGCTCCGCCAAGCTTTCCAAAGGGTTGATAAAACTCCAAGTTTTACGACCTTCGCCTTTCCCAAAATATTTAATTTTCCATTGGCTTTTTATGAAAGTGATCTTATTGTAATCCTGGTTTGTATGGTTAGATATCATCTTCCTAAAGGCATGCGTTACTCCACTCTGGAGGAGAGAGAGCAGTTCTATAGACAAGAGCTCAACATTGAAAAGGTTAGGCAATGGTTCGAAGGAAGAAAGGAGAAAATAGTCTTTGCTGTCATTATCGGTAGACATACCAAAATCTATCCAGAGAAGTATAAAGAAGACGCTTCCACGACCATAATCATCGACGAGTACAAGGATTTAGAGGATGTAAGGGGCCAGATAATAGAGTTTTTGCCTGAATCGGCCTATTATGATAGAAACGTTTACGATAAAGAGAATAAAACGATTGGTCAAGAGCTGGCATTTGACCTTGATCCAGAGAATATTACGTGCCCCATTCACGGAAGCCTTACAGACAAGATGGGAAGAGGTCAGGGCCTAAGCTTCTGTAAACTGGAACTTCAGATGGTAAAAGAGCAAACTATAAACCTCTATGAATATCTTGAGAAGATGTTCTCATTTATGAGAATTGTTTATTCAGGCAGAGGATACCACATCCACGTTTTTGACGAAGATGCCTATAAAATGAGCTATAGCGAGAGAAGAAAGTTTGCTAAAAATCTTAAGGCTAAGGGTTTCCCGATAGATAGATGGGTTACATCAGGTGGTATGAGGTTGATTAGGCTTCCATACAGCTTACATGGCATGGTATCCAGAATTGCGATTCCGGTGAACATAGATGAACATAGGAGCTTCGGCCCTCTTAACGATGAGAGGTGTATGCCTAGATTTCTAAGGGTATAATTTTACTTGCCCTATTTTCATCATTTCTTCTTGACGACTTCTTTGGCTTTCTTCTCTTTCTTTTTATAGTAATAGTACTTTTTCTTCTTCTCTTCTTCACCTTTTTCAGGTTTTGACATCTTAACCACGAACCACATTTTCTGTTTTCTATTAATAAAAGACTTTCGTGGTAGTTATTTAGGCGATCCTCTATTGCGAAATAATCGCTTGAAAGATGAGCTCCAAGCTCAAGTTTCCATGAGAGAATCTTCGTTTTCTCTACGGAATCTATAATCCCCGCCCTTTCATTTTCTCACATTTTCTTCTAGTGTGATGTATATAACACTTGCTAAAACTAGAAGAATTTCATTCTCTCTTTTTAATGTTATAATTATGTATCCTTGAATATTGCCCAGTATTCATCTCACATAAGAGGTTATCGCAACATTTGCCTACAACCAAATAGTTATATCAAACACTAACTGTAAAAATTGGTAAGTGAGAAAATGAAAGTGGTTAAAGTTCTTGGCAAAAACAAAAAGCATAAAGTTTTCATTTATGCAATAAGCACCTGCGCGTGGTGTAATCTAGCGAAGAATTTTTTGAACGAAAATGACGTTGAATACGAGTACGTCGATGTCGACCTTTGCAACGAAGAGGACAAAGGAAAAATTAGGCGAGATATTCAGAGCAGAGGAGGAAGCCTTAGCTATCCTACAATCATCATAGATGACAAAATTTTGATTACTGGCTTTCGCAAGGACAAGATAATGGAGGCTTTAAGAAGCTGATAACTTTAGAAAAAGTGCGGCAAAGGGCGGAGGCCGATGCAAAAACCTACGGCTACTACCTAAACCCGAACCCTGAATTTCTTAGAAATCTTCTTGAAGGGCTCAAACGGAACGAAGAACGCTACGGTTATCCTTCATGCCCATGTAGACTTGCCTCTGGAAAGCTTGAACTTGACAGAGACATACTGTGCCCATGTGATTATCGAGACCCAGATGTTTTAGAGTATGGATACTGTTACTGCGCACTTTATGTCAGAAAAGATGCGTTTGAAGGCAAAATTCCCATAGTACAAATTGCGGAGCGTAGACCACTTGAAAAACAAGCTAGAGCTTATGGAGAAGCTGCAGAAGCGTCTCCCAAAAAGAAAACCGAACCGAGTGCAACCGTTACTAAAGTGCCTTCGGAGGCTAAACTGAAAATGTGGTACTGCAAACAGTGTGGGTATGTAGTCTTCCGCGAAGATCCTCCTTACGTTTGTCCAATATGTAAAGCGAAAAGGGAGATGTTTGCTGAAATAAAAATACACACAGGCCTGTATGGATAAAGCTTCGTTGAGTGGTCAACATTTACTTTGTTCCCTTTATTTCAATTCCCTCCCAGACTTCCACACCAAGTTGAGGATATGGTCTTTTTTACACGTGTTCGCCAACCGCCGTTGGGTATCCTTCATCTTCTATCTGAATGGTCGTGTGGTCTATTCCAAACTCTTCTTTTAACACATTGATCAAAGTCGACATAAGCTTCTTTCTGTTTGTCCCTTTTTTCACCACTACGTGAGCGCTCATACAGAACATCTTGGTTGGAGTGATACACCATACGTGAAGGTCATGAACTTTCTTCACGCCTTCCAATTCAACTATTCTTCGCTCTAGCGCACTTACGTCGATGTGGGAAGGGACTCCTTCGAGGAGGACGTTTAAAGAGTCTCGGATGAGCTTCCCGGAGCTATACAAGATTAGTATGCCTATCATCATGCTGAGTAAGGGGTCTGCCTGGTACCATCCGGTGAAAAACATGATTATACCAGCGGAAATTGCTCCCAGCGAGCCTAGAGTGTCGGCAACCACGTGTAGAAAGGCGCCTTTAACATTTAGACTTTCATCCTTCGACCTTGAAAGGGTCACGGCAGACAGTCCGTTTGCTATGAGGCCTAAGAAGGCGATGATTAGCATGTTTAAGCTTTCTACTTCAGACGGTTGCTGGATTCGGTGAAGGGCCTCGTAGAAGATGAAAATCACGACTACCCACAAGAAGATGCCGTTCAAAAAGGCCGCCAGAATCTCTGCGCGATAATAGCCATAGGTTCTTTTCAAGGTGATAGGTCGCTTGGCAAGCCATGCAGCTATAAGGGCGAATGCTAAGGCAAAAACATCGTTTAGCATGTGCCAAGCGTCTGTTAAGAGGGCCAAGCTGTTTGTTAGGATTCCCCCGACTAGTTCAATAATGAAGAAAGATGTGGTGATGCCTAAGGCTATTCCTAGATGTCTTGCGCCTCTCAGTGGATGAAGATGTTCGTGCATTGAAACTTCACTCTTATAAAATAGATTTTCTATGCGTTATTATTAAACTTAAATACCTTAACCTTGTCTCCACTAATTAATGAGCGACTAGATTAACGTGAAAAAGGCGGAGATGATTTGTCTAGTTTACTTTACGCGATGTTGGCTGTTGCGTTAGTTAGTCTCTCATCATTTATAGGAATTTTTGCCATATCACTAAAAGAGACCACGCTGGACAGAATCCTTTTCGTCCTCCTCAGCTTCTCAGCCGGTTCCATATTAGGCGCGGCTTACCTAAATTTATTACCAGAAGCAGTAGAATTCTTAGGCGAAGAGCAACTTTCCATAGTGGTTCTTTATATAACCTTAGGTTTTCTTGGATTCTTCTTCCTTGAACGATTCATCTACTGGTACCACGGACACGTACACGGATACGAATCTAACGTTGAGGAAAAAATGACTATTAAGAGATTTGTTTATCTAAATGTGATTGGAGACGGAATCCACAACTTTGTCGATGGAATGGTCATCGCCGCCAGTTTTTTCATAACGATTCCAGTTGGTTTAGCCACCACAGTCGCCGTAATTTTCCACGAACTTCCACAGGAGATTGGAGACTTCGGAGTCTTGGTCTATGGCGGCTTTACACGGTATAGGGCTCTGTTCGTTAACTTCTTATCTGCATTGACAGCCTTTGCTGGAACCCTCGTTTCAAATTACTTTTCAACCCACGTAGAAAACTTTGTCGGTTTACTCGTCGCTTTTGGAACAGGGGGTTTCATTTACCTGGCAGCCTCTGAATTGATCCCTGAGATGCAAAGGGAAAAGAACATCGGAAAATCCATGATTCAATTTGTCTTATTCGTTTTCGGAATAGTTCTCATATGGTCTTTAGACCTTTTCTTTCCCGGATAGAAAGATCACAAGCTTGGGAAGATTATTGTCTAGTAAGTTCAAAGTAAGATTAATATCCCTTAACCATCAATTAAAACTCGGTGAAACTTAAAATGTCTTCCGTTAAGGTCTTAGAAAATGTTTTCTGGGTTGGAGCCGTTGACTGGAATGTTAGACATTTTCACGGCTTCACCTATTCAACCCATCACGGAACCACGTACAACGCCTATCTGATTGTCGACGAAGAAACGGCCCTGATTGATAGCGTTTATAGGCCCTTCGCGGAAGAGATGATAGGGAGGATTAGGGAGATCATCGCCCCCTCTAAGATAGACTATGTCGTGGCTAACCATGTTGAAACAGATCATTCTGGAGCCATCTCCGAAATTTTGGAACTAGCCCCGCAAGCAAAGTTAGTGGGCACTGCTCGATGCAAAGAGGGATTGCAAAAACATTATTTTGGCAACTGGGATTTCCATGTTGTAAAAACCGGCGACGAGATAAGTCTAGGCGAAAGAAGCTTAAGGTTTATTGAAGCTCCTATGCTTCACTGGCCGGATAGCATGTTTACCTATATAGAGAAAGATGGCTTACTCTTACCCAATGACGCTTTCGGACAACATTTGGCAACATCAAAACGATTCGACGATGAGGTTGATGAGAGAATACTGATGGATGAAGCAGCCAAATATTACGCCAACATCTTGTGGCCCTTCAGCCAATTGATAATAAGGAAGATTGAGGAAATCCAGAAACTAGGCATAAAGATTAAGATGATTGCGCCAAGCCACGGCGTCATCTGGCGTAGCAACCCAACAAAAATAGTTGAGGCTTACCTCAGATGGGCAAAGGGAGAGTCAAGGGCAAAAGTTTTAGTCGTTTACGATACTATGTGGGGCAGCACAGAAAAAATGGCCAAAGCTATAGTTGAGGGCATTATCAGCGAAGGTGTTGAAACGGTGCTGTTTAGGCTTCCGTTTTCAGATCGAGGAGACATCATCAAAGAACTTCTCGAAGCAAAAGGGATACTTATTGGCTCCTCAACCATTAACAATGGTATCCTACCAACCGTGGCTCCGTTTCTAGAAGAAATGCAAGGTTTAAGACCGAGAAATAAAATGGCTGCCGCCTTCGGCTCCTATGGCTGGGGAGGCGGAGCGGTTAAGACCATCGAAGAGAAACTGGAAAGGGCGGGTATGGAAATAGTTGCCCCTGCATTGACAGTTAAATGGGTCCCTGACAAAAATGAAACTCAGAAATGCGTCGAGTTTGGAAAAGAGATTGCAAAGAAAGTAGCAAAAATCGAATAATTGTAAGTATGAAATAGTTATTTTCTGACTTCACATTTCTTCTCTTTCTTTCTCTAGTCTTATCCACCATTCACGGACCTTACTTTTTGTGAATGAATTTTTTGAACCAAGGCTAAAACTATCCAAAACCCACTTTATTGTTTGCTTACAGCTTTAACGCCGTATTTAACCCTAATTTTTTCAGGTCCATAATTTTTGAAACTTAGGATTTCCACCTCTAAATCCACGAATCTTTGGAGCTCATATACGAAATCTTCTAGGTAATCATGAGCTCCGCAAGTTCTACAAAATGACCCTTCAAAATCTACTATTAATTCGGTCTTTCCTATTTTTACGATTCTTGCCGTGGCTTCAGGGCTTCGAAAATAGTTGTATGTTTCGATAGCCTTCAAAATTGCTTCCTTAAAGGATTGCATTCCATCACCAAGTATTCTTTTACAGTGCCAAGTATCGCGTGAGATAAGAAAATGATGAAAGGTAATTCGCCTATTTGCTCCTATTTTTGAGGAGTTTTATTGTTTCTTGGCAGAATTTGGGTAAGTCAGCTGGGAAGCGTGAAGTAACCAAGTTTCCGTCAACTACAGCCTGTGCTTCTATGAAAGTTGCTCCGGCATTCTTTAGGTCTGTTACTACAGATTTCCAGCATGTAGCTTTCTTACCGCGCAGTATGTCTGCTTCTATCAGCATTTGAGGCCCATGGCATACAGCAGCAATAACCTTCCCCTTATTGTAGGCTTCTTTAACGATATTAACTAAACCTTGGTTTGTGCGCATCTTGTCTGGTGCCCTTCCACCCGGTATTATTACAGCGTCATACTCATCAACATTCGCTTCTTCCGGTGAAATATCAGACTTTATGGGTACCCCATTTTTTCCTATGTACGTTTCTTTGGCTTTTGAACCAACGATATCCACCTTGTAGCCTTCCTCTTGAAAACGATAATAGGGATAGATGAACTCAGCATCCTCTACTCCCTCGTCAACCATAATCAATATTTTTCGCATAGGCTACCCTCAAAAGATTACAACGGCTCCTTTGATATAAGGCTTAACAAAATGTAATTTCCTAGTTCAGTACTCGCCTAACGGATTGCTCGTACCTTTTAAGCATAAATTATTTCGGAAAGTAGTAAAATGGGAATTGTAAGTATAAGGGGAACTCAGAATCTGTTTTGAATTGTTGTATGTGGCTCGTTCGACTTAAGGGTTGAGCTCCAGTTGCGATTTCAGCGTTTTGATAATACAACGTTGGAAGAGTGCTGTGGTTCTTAGTTCTTCACATGTATCCATTTCAATGCATTCTACACAGGTGGTGTAGGCTTTTTGTTTGCAACATTCACGAATTATACAGCTCGGATCTCCACCACCAGCAACGCATCCAGGACAATTGCCAAAAATTCTTACAAAACCTTCCAAAACCTTTTCGAATTCAGCATAATGTTGAAACGCTGGTTCCCGATTCGCGAGTTCTAGAGCAATTTTGTCCACGCCATAAGTACTTATAGCCCTTCGCAGATTTTCGACTGTTTGCTTTATCTTTCCCTGATATATTCCACAAGCACTGCAGTATAAGCCACAATAGCCTACTAAATTTTTAGGGCTTTCATTCAATGATAAACACCAATAATTGTTTTTAGCTAGTAGGTGAATATTAAGCTTTGTAAAAATTAGACGATGTTACCTGATGATACTCATTCACGTTTTATCTCGCCTAGCAACTTGCCATCAGAATCGTAGAGGTAGATGCGTAATGGCATATCGCCCCATGCGTGTGTCGCGCAACTCAAACAGGGGTCTAAGGCGCGTACCACTGCTTCAACCTTGTTGAGCATGCCCTCACTCAGCTTTTTCCCATCCACATACCTTCTCGCAACTCGGGTTACAGCCCTGTTGAAAGCCAAGTTGTTATGAACCGTTGCAATTACAAGGTTGACCCATGTTATAATGCCATCTCCGTTCACTCTATAATGGTGGAATAGTGTTCCCCTCGGTGCCTCAATGGTCCCAACGCTCTCCCTCCTGTTGAGGAAAGCCTTGGCTTGAACATCGCTCCCAAGGATTTCTGGGTCCTCGAGCAGTTGCTTCACGCGTTCAAGGCAGAAAAGTATCTCCACCAAGCGCGCATAGTGGTAGAGGAACGTGCTATGGACTACACCGTTCCTACCCAATCTCTTGAACTCCTTCAGTTCCTGATCCGCTAAAGGAGTGCCGCAGTGCGAGGCTATGTTAAGCCTGGCTAACGGGCCTACGCGGTAGACTCCATCCGGATAGCCACGGGGCTTGTAGTAAGGGAACTTCATGTAAGACCAAGACTCGACAGCCTCTCCAATATACTCGAAGTACTTCGTTGGGTCGAGCTGGTCAGCGACAATTCTTCCCTTCGGGTCAACAATCCGTATTCTACCGTCGTAATGCTCTAGGCCACCGTCCGGGGTTACGAGCCCCATGAAGTATGTCGGGAAGTTTCCGAAGTTCTCTATTTCCTCCCTAAAACCGTTCAAGCTGTTCTTAAACATGGAAATCGCTTTAAGCGTGATCTCCATAGCCTCAGGTAGGTATGCGAGTATTCTGTCAGACCTATCCTTAGAGAGCGGAGTCTTCACACCCCCGGGTATAACCCAATCGCTGGAATGAATTCTCTTACCTCCCAGCGACTCTATGATCGCCTGCCCAAATTCCCTGAGCCTGATGCCCTGCCCGGCTAATTCAGGGCACTTCTCCGTCAGGCCGAAGATGTTCCGATTGGAGGCTTCTGAATCCATCCCCAGAAGGATGTCTGGTGAAGAGAGGTGAAAGAAGCTTAGAGCATGTGACTGGATTATCTGCCCCATGTGCATCAGGCGGCGTAGCAGGACTGCCGTCCTAGGTATGTTCACGGCTAATAGATCGTCGCATGCTTTCGCCGAGGCCAGCAGATGGCTGACTGGGCAAATCCCACATACTCTGGAGGTTATGGCTGGCATCTCGTAGAAGGGGCGTCCCTCACAGAACTTCTCGAATCCCCTGAAATCAGTCACTTGGAATCGAGCCTCCTTCACATCCCCGTCTTCCCCGAGGTGAATGGTTATTTTCGCGTGTCCCTCTATCCTGGTCACAGGGTTTATCACTATCTCGCCAGACACTCCTCCATTACCTCCGTCAGCCAAACTTGAACTTGCCATCCATGTTTGGAGTCCTCCCGGATATCAACTCCGTCAGCACGTAGTTTATCAGGTCCGCGGGCGGCGGACAACCGGGGACAAAGAAATCCACCTTCACGATCTCGTGTAGGGCATGTGCTTGTTCTAACAGTCTCGGGACTTGCTTCGGAATCTGTGGTTGCTCAGTAGCGTTTTCCACGAATGCCCTGATGAGGACCGATTCAACGCTATCACTCAACGCGTTCCTTAACGCGGTTACGTTCCCGGTCACAGCGCAGTCACCAAGCGCGACGATTATCCTCGAGCGCATCCTCACCAGCTTTAACAGATCCAACTGCTCCTCGTTTCCCACTGCCCCTTCGATGAGGGTTATGTCAACCCCTTCCGGGAAATCCTTCACGTCCGCAATAGGGCTGTAGACCAGTTTAACCTTGTCTGCAAGTTCTATAAGCCGCTCATCTTGATCTAGAAAGGACATGTGGCATCCCGAGCAGCCACTCAGCCAGACGGTTGCCAGCTTAACTTTCGTCAAATCAATATCACCTATGCCTCCGCTCAATAACGAATGCCGGTAGCTCCTTATTCTTAGTCTCCGAGAGAGCCTCACCCTTGACGTATATAGCCCCGACTGGGCACACTACTGAGCATTTCCCGCAGTGGGTGCAAGAATAAGATGAGCCCCAAGGCTCATTTAAGTCTAAGATGACCTGCGAATCCTTTCCCCTCATCATTAGGTCCAGCGTGTGAACACCCTCTATCTCGTCGCATACCCTGATGCAGCGGGTGCACAACACACACCTATTTGGGTCGAGTACAAAGCGCTCGTCGGAGGAGTCAATATCATACTTGGTCCAATCTCGCGTGACCCCGACGTGGTCGACACCCAGCTTAGTAGCCATCTCTTGAAGTTCGCAGCTACCATTAGCTATACACACTGAGCAGATATGAGTCCTCTCAGAAAGAAGTAGCTCCACTATCATTTTACGATGCTTCACTAGCTTCTCTGAGTTCGTTACGATCTCCATTCCATTGCTAATCACCGTTGCGCACGCTGGTAAGAGCTTCGAAGACCCCTTTATCTCCACAAGGCATAGGCGGCAACCCCCTAGGGGCGATAATCCCTCAAGGTAACACATCGTCGGAACGTATATGTCGTTCTCTCTTGCAGCCTTGAGTATTGTGTCACCCTCTTGGGCAGAAATCTCCCTTCCGTTTATCATCAGTTTAACGGTTTTCGGGTTCATGTTTCAACCTCCTCTTTTCTCTGCGCTTTGAAACACTTTCCTGCAGGACATTTCCTTTCAACTATGTGGGAGATATACTCGTCCCTGAAGTAGCGTAGAGTCGTCAAAACTGGATTTGGACCCGTCTGGCCGAGACCGCACAGACTGGCTTCCTTGATAAAGTTCCCCAAATCTTCGAGTTGAGTTAAGTCTTCTAAAGTACCCTCCCCACAGGTAATCCCTTCAAGTACCTTGTACATCTTAAAAAGACCGATTCTGCATGGGGTACACTTTCCGCAGGACTCGTCCACACAAAACTCCGTGAAGAACTTGGCCGTATCAACCATGCAAGACTCATCGTCCATCACGACTATCCCGCCTGACCCCATTATGGCCCCAGCCTTAGTGAGGGAGTCATAGTCTATCGACAGATCCAGCAGCTCCACGGGAAGGCAGCCCCCAGAGGGGCCACCTACCTGAACCGTTTTAAACTTCCTACCCTCAGGCACCCCGTCGCCTATGTTAAAAACGACATCTCGTAATGTTATGCCCATTGGGACCTCTATCAGGCCGGGATTTTTAATCTTCCCAGTAAGGGAGAAACACTTCGTTCCAGTGCAGCTCGGCATCCCTATCTTGGAGAACCATGCACCGCCGTTAAGTATTATTAATGGGATGTTAGCCAGTGTCTCGACGTTGTTTATTAGGGTCGGCTTTCCCCAGAGGCCCGATGAGGCTGGGTAGGGAGGACGTGGACGTGGCATGGCCCTACGCCCCTCTATCGAGGCGAGTATAGCTGTCTCCTCGCCCGCCACGAAAGCTCCAGCACCAAGCCGGAGCTCAACGTTGAAGCTGAAGGAAGTTTCGAAGATGTTTCTCCCAATGAGACCTATTGACCCAACATGGTCTATAGCCTTCCTTAAAGTCTGGACGGCCAACGGATATTCGCCGCGTATGTATATGTAGCCTTGCTCAGCCCCGACGGCGTACGCGGCTATGGTCATCCCTTCGATTATGGAGTGAGGGTCAGCCTCGGCAAGCGTGCGGTTCGCGAACACCCCTGGGTCGCCCTCATCCAGGTTCGCCACGATGTACTTGGGAGGCCCTGGAGCCTTGGCCACGAAGCTCAATTTTAAACCAGCTGGGAAGCCCGCGCCCCCGCGGCCCCTTAAGCCGCTTGTAATAACATTCTCTATAACCTCTAAAGGATTCATGCTCGTTAAAGCCTTAAGGAGCGCTGAGTACCCGCCAAAAGCTATGTAGTCCTCAACCCTAAACGGGTCTATCTTCCCCGCGTTCCTCAAGACGAGTCTAAGCTGCTTCTTGAAGAAGCCTTCGTTAGCGTAGAGTAAGTGTTTCACAGGTTTCTCATCAACCACATGCTCACGGATTATTTCATAAGCAGTCTCAGGGGTCACGCTCTGGTAAAGGTAGTCTCCAGGCTCAACGAGCACTGCCGGGCCCACGTAGCATGTTCCTATGCAACCTGTCCTAGCAACCTTGCACTTTCCCTCGACATTAAACTCCCTAACTGCGTCCTCAAACGCCTTCAACACCTTTAATGCGCCGAAGGGGACGCAGCCGCTCGAGCAACAAACATTTATCCTATGCACATAGGACCTCCGGAGCTCGAATTCCTTCTCTGCTATTCTCTTCAACTCATCTGGCTTCAACTATTCTCACCTCAAGCAGAGCGCTTAGGCTGTTTGCAACAACCTCTTTCGTCGCTTTACCTATGACCTCCCCGTTGACGATGACGTTTGGAGCCATGGCGCATGCACCTATACAGCGGGTGACAAACAGAGAGAGTCTGTTGTTAACATTGGTTTCTCCGCGCCTGACGTTAAACTCGCGCTCGATCGCTGAGAGTATTTCCTCAGCCCCTTTGACGTAACATGCTGTGCCCATGCAGACATTAACCATATGCACTCCGGGCTTCCTCAGCTTGAAGAGGTTGTAGAAACTTGCCACACCGTAAACGTGGCTTGAAGGAAGATGTAGAGACCTTGAGATGTATAGTAGCAGGTCTTTGTCTAGGTAGCCGTAGAGCTCTTGCGCGGTGTTAAGGATTTCAATAAGTGAGTCCTTCCGATATTGATGCTGCTTCATAGCTGCCTCAAGCATCAGTTGGCGCTTGTCACTCTTCAGAGCGATCTGCGAGATCTCCATTCTCGAAATCTATCCTCCTGCTCTGACGGAAAACAATGCTCCATTTAAGAATCTCATTTTGATGCAAATGCTTATATTCTTAGTGGCCCAGCCAAAGCCAAACTAAAGTTGAATCTACTCCCATCATGGTTGGCATGCGTAAGATTTTTGAGCGCCTCCTTTGCACGAGCGCCTCTAATCTCACTCCATGCTTCTGCGACTTTCGGCGCGCTGCCTCATGTACCAGCAGCCACAGGACCGTTTAGACCAAACAGATACTATATATCAGGCCATAAGTCTAGATGCAACGCTTCGAAAGGTATGTTTTCTGTAACCAGCAATGGCCCTCTAACTCTCCTTTTTCTCAGACGCTGAAACGAGCACGCCTATGAGTTTGACGTTGGCTAGCGTTTCCTCGCCGTGAGGCGCCAAAGCCATTTCTTCTGTTAGGTCTTTTCCAGCCTCGTGCTGTCCGTGATGGTCACCGTTTATCCAGAAAAAGCTTTCTGTTACATCATAGATCTTGCCCTTGTAAGCGATATAGGCTGGTCTGCCATCTCTGCCATCATATTGCTTCAGTTGTTCCAGCGTAAATTTCCTTTCAGCAACTTCCATAATAACACCACATGTTTCTTGTTTATTAGCCTCAAAGTGCATTTTAAATTTAAGGAAGCCTCTAGAGATAGATGTTGATTAGTTTCCTCCTGATTAGTATGTAGATGACAATGGCGCTGATGACAAACTCGCCAATAAGATAGGTACCGTTGTATGCCGCTGAAGCCACTGCCCCCTCAATTGTTGGGCTTGTAAAGAAGAATATGCCCGACAAGAAAGAACAAATGAATCTGCCCATGATTCCAACACTCACGCCTACTAAAGGATATTTCTTGAAAAGTCCAGCCAGGCCCAAGGCTGCGAAAGCTAGGGGATAGTCTAGTAGGCCTTGAATTGGATTGATTACATAGCCGCCTAGTGCCATGTGGACTAGCCCGTAGACACCGCCAGCGAAGGCTCCGTTATAAAATCCTCTTCTTAGAGCGAACCAGAGCAGAGGCACCAAACCTGCAATTGTAATGGAACCCCCTTGAGGAAGATGATAGATCGGTGGTAAAACATCTTTCAGAATGATGCCCAAAGCGATGATAACGGACGCTTCAGCCAATATCTTGGTCGTAAACCTAGTTTTGCTCATGCTTTTGTCCCTCCGCCAGTATTACCTGGATCAGGTTCTAAGGGTCGACGACCTGCATAGTCGTCCTCTCAGCCAGGTTAAGCCCAGCGGTTAATGGATGAAACTCCAAATCTGACACTGTGCTTTTTAGAAGGTAGGTTATCTAGCCTTCTTAGTCTAGACTGTTTGCCTTAAACAATAAAATAAAGGGAAATGAGTGTTTTATTTGACTCGTTTTTTGAGCACTGTTTCCCATTTGTCGGCGTGTTCTTCTTCGGTGGTTAAGATTTTTTCAAGCATGAGTCGCGTTGTTGTGTCGCCTATTTCGTTAGCGATGGCTATCTGTCCCTTGTACAATCGTATGGCTTGATATTCTAATTCCAAGTCGTCTTCAACCATCTGCTGGAGGGTGCCCCCGACCTTAATCGGGTTGGGTTTAGTGGTTGGAACTCCACCAAGATAGTTGATTCTGTCAGAGAACTCTTCCAAATGTTCCATCTCTTCGAGGGCTACTTTTTCAAACATTTCTGAGATCGCGGGGCTTTCCATGCCTTCAGCCATAACATGATGATAAGAATACTGTATGATTGCGGTGATCTCTCGTGCTACACCCTTGTTCAGCTCATCGATGAGTTTCTGTCTCTGCTCCTTAGTCAATAGAAAGCTCATTTCTATTACCTCAATTGATTTCTGTTTTCTAATCAGTTGAGATCAGAATATCAAATTTCGTATGTTCTATTTATTATGCTTTTCCATAGATTGGAATTGATTCACCACTAGTTGTTTCTAAACCGTCTGACACCAGGAACAGTATGACCTCAGCGATGTTTTTAGCAAAGCTTTTATGGATGATATGACTTATGTCATATCTCAATTCGAGGTGACTTCAATGAGCGGAAATTGGATTCAAGACTGCAAAAGAATCTTAGATCAAATAAAGAGGATGGAGGATGTTAAAGGACAAGATCGTTTAGACTTGGTGCGAAATATTAGGTTCACCCTACATGCACTTCAACGAAGCGTGTCAGGCTGGATTGAATGGGTCGACAATCCAGACATCATGGCAAACTTTTCTCTCGAAGAACTACTAGAAATAAACAAAAATCTCGCCAAAATAACGCGATCCTTTATAGAATATGATGCGGAGATAACCTCGCTTACCGAAAAGGACTTAACGGCAAAAGAGAAAAAAGCCCGAAAGGAACTAACGGAAAAAACAAAAGATAAAACGGAAGTATTTTACGTCAAGTAACAAAGAGCTTTACAAACGTCTTCTCCAAATTGTATTTACTTCTGAAAATGTTCTCCGAATTTTTCTTACCTTTTCTTAAAGCCATGATCCAAGGCTCCAATTTCTTACTTCACAAGTTCTTCAGCTTCAGAAAAACATTTAATTATCGCATTACAATTGGAAATTTTGGGAGGTTTTCGTCTTGTCAGAAGTATTGTGTGAGAGTTGTGGTTATCCCATCGAAGATTGCAAGTGCGTATGTCCATATTGTGGCGAAACTGCTCTTTGCGATTGCTGCTGCGGGAGGAACGCTGTCACTGGCGGCTGAAAACCTCGAAATTCAATGTTAGTCTCGAAAAGTGTGGAGGAATATGACGGTGATTAGAAATGATTAGTGATGAGTTTGTTTGGATGGCTGGCGGACCCCAGGGAAGCGGCGTTGATTCTGCAGCCAACATCTTCGGACGGGCTTGCTGCTATGGTGGGCTCCACGTTTATGGAAAGAGGGAGTATCACTCCAACATTAAAGGATTGCACAGTTACTTTCACATCAGAGTTTCTTCGAAAGAAGTGGGCGCTGACGTTGACTATATCGATTTGCTCTGCACCTTTGACGCCGAAAGCGTCGTAAGACATGTCTGGGAAGTAGCTCCAGGAGGAGGAATCATCTGCGATGCTGAAGCGTTGGGAACGCGAATATTCGACATTCCAACTTTGCCCCGACCATTTATTGAAGAATTTAGAAAAACGCTAGACGAAAAAGGTATCAGACCAGAAACAGTAGGCGACCTTCTAAACGAAGTAAAAAAGAACAATGTGCGAACTTATGCTGTTCCCTACATAACCTTGTTGAAAGAAGTTGCGACAGAAATCGGAGAAGAAAAACTTAGCAAGTTGACTCGAATGATTAATGTTCTCGCCTTAGGCGTGTCTTTTGGACTCGTCAACTACGATAAGACGTACGTTGAGAAAGCCATCAAAACGATATTTGGTGCAAAACCGAAAATCATTTCAACAAACCTTCTAGCATTGAACAAAGCCTACGACTACGCTAAGCAGAAGCTCGGCGACTTCGGTTTCAAACTTAAAACTGTTCAAACTGATGAAAAAAGAATATTTCTTCAAGGGACGCAGGCGGTAGCCTTAGGCAAACTTATAGGCGGCTGCCGATTACAAACCTACTATCCAATAACGCCTGCTGCGGACGAAAGCGAATATCTAGAAGAAAACGAAGTGCTTGAACTTGTACAATCAAAAGTCAAAAGCTCTGGCGGTTCCATAATCGTTATGCAAACAGAGGACGAGATTGCCGCCATCAACATGGCTTCTGGCGCTGCTCTTACAGGCACCAGAGCTGCAACCGCCACATCCGGGCCAGGGTTCTCATTAATGGTCGAAGGCTTAGGCTGGGCTGGAAATAATGAAGTTCCAGTGGTAATCACGTATTACCAGCGGGGCGCACCTTCAACTGGGCTACCAACCCGTCATGGACAAAGCGACCTGAGATTTGCCCTCCACGCCTCTCACGGTGAGTTTCCCAGAATAGTTTTGTGTTCAGGCGACATTGAAGAATGCTTCTACGACGCCATTAGAGCCTTCAATTACGCCGAACGTTATCAAACACCTGTTATCCACTTGATTGACAAGGCTTTAGCAAACAGTACCAAGAGTTACAAGATGTTTGATCCCGGTTTGGTGAAGATAGAACGCGGACAACTGCTAACAGAGGCCGATATCAAAGGCAAAGAATACAAAAGATTTGCATTCACCGAATCTGGTATTTCCCCACGACTACCCCTCGGAACGTCAGACGTTGTCTTCTGGAACACTGGCGACGAGCACGATGAATTGGGACACATCAGCGAAGAACCCATGATGCGAACACGCATGCTCGAAAAGCGCATGAGAAAACTGGAAACCGCCGACAAAGAAATTTCCATTCAAGAGCGAGTTAACTTCTTCGGAGACACAGAAGCATCTGCAACCATAGTGAGTTGGGGTTCTCCAAAAGGCGCCGTCTTAGAAGCCATGGAAAGGCTGCGCAGAGAGGGTTACAAGATGCATTTTCTCCAAGTGCGTATGCTGCATCCACTACCGAAAGAATACATTGCTGAAGCGCTAGAGAAAGCGAAAAAGAAAATCGTTGTGGAAGGAAACTATTCCGCGCAGTTGGCTGGCATAATCAGAGAGCAAACTGGCATCGCCATGGATTATTTTGTGCTCAAATGGAACGGTAGACCCATGTCATCCGACGAGGTGTATGAGGCTCTCAGGCTAATTATGCAGGAGAAAGCACCCAAGAGGCAGGTGTTGACCCATGGCACTTAAACTCACAGACTACAGAACTCCAGTTTTTGTTGACTGGTGTCCAGGCTGCGGAGACTTTGGCATCCTCTCAGCTGTGCAGATGGCACTGGTAGACTTGCAGCTACCACCCTCTAAAGTAGCCATATTCTCAGGAATTGGCTGCCACGCCAAACTGCCACACTTCGTAAACGCATATGGTGTTCACACTCTGCATGGAAGAACGTTGCCTTTCGCCGTCGGAGCCAAACTGGCTAACCCAGACTTAGAAGTGATTGTAGTCACTGGCGACGGTGACGGTCTCGGAATAGGCGCCGGACACTTCGTCAATACTGGTAGAAGAAACATTGACATGACTGTTCTCATTCACGACAACGGTGTTTATGGCTTGACCAAGGGACAGGCTTCACCAACGCTTAAGCTGGGCTTGAGAACAAAGTCTCTTCCGAAACCCAACATAAACGAGGGCATAAACCCCGTAGCCATAGCGCTGGCGGCTGGTTATACCTTCATCGCCAGAGGTTACGCTTACGATGTCCGCCACTTGAAGGAGGTGATTAAGAAGGGAATTCAGCACCACGGACTCGCCCTTATAATTATTCAACAACCGTGTCCCACCTACAATGACATCAACACAAAAGAATGGTACGGAGGTGAAGATCGCATCGACCCAGCAACAGGCAAACCCGTTCCTAGGCTGTACAAGCTTGAAGAAACAGGCTACGACGGAGTTGTACACAGTCCAGAAGAGGAATTCCCAAAGTATCTAGCCGCTCTAATGAAGGCTCAGGAGTGGGGCGACAAGATTCCAATTGGTGTGTTCTACCAGAACGAGTTGGTGCCCACGTATCAGAAGAGAATATCCAAGCGCATACCGAGCTACATGGCAAACCCTCCAGCAAAACAGCCCATAAGCGACGCAGAGGGCAAGCCAATCACCAGCATACTAAAAATGCTTGAAGAACTGAAGGTAACGGGGTAAGCTTAAAAACGGTTTATAGACTGAAAGTTACAACTAGATACTCAGGTGGTTGTGAATGATGAAGAAAACGAATGTGTTGGTTGTCTTTTACAGCATGTATGGCAACGTAGCCAAGCTAGCTAAAGCCGTAGCTGAAGGTGCGGAGCAAGTTGAAAACGTTGAGGTTAGAATAAGGCAGGTTCCAGAATCAGTGCCTAAGGAGATAATTGAGAAAAGCCCGCGCATGAAGAAAGTTAAGGAAGAGTTGAAAGATATCCCTTTTGCTACCATGAATGACCTAGTCTGGGCTGACGGCATAGCTTTCGGTTCTCCAACCCGATACGGCAACATGGCGGCTCAAATGAAACAGTTCATCGACCAAACTGGTGGACTGTGGGCTCAGGGCAAACTCATCAATAAAGTCGCAGGCTTCTTCACCAGCACCAGCACGCCTCATGGCGGGCAAGAGACGACACTCATCACCATGATGATTCCTATGTTTCACCACGGCATGTTAATAGTAGGCATACCCTACTCCGAACCCAGAATATCCGCAATGGAACTAGGTGGAGGAAGCCCTTACGGTGCATCCTCGATTTCTGGACCAACCGCAGACAAACCTCCCACAGAAAACGATTTGGAGATAGCAAAAACCTTAGGAAGAAGAGTTGCTGAAATAGCGAAAAAATTAGCTGAAAAATAAAGCAATTGGTCATGAGTATGTTAATGCATGCGTTAAGTGCTTTCAGCGTGTATTCAAATCTTTCGTCTTTCCGATCTTAATCCATGACCCCTAACTATCGGCTAACCACGGCCCACATTTCAAGAACCGCTACAGGGTAATTATCCCTTAGATAGCAATCATGTCCCATCCCTTGTGGTGATTTCGGCTATTCCTCCTTCCTTCCTACAACAAATTCTGGAAATTCCTTAAGCCTCTCTGCCATCTCCCTCAGGTGTTTGTCCACTAGATAGTTTATGGTCCCTTTCTCGAAGGTTCCTTCTGGTTGCCTCACGCCGGCCTTTGCTCCTGTGAGGATCTCGATGCCTTGGTCGATGGTTTTCACGGGGTATATGTGGAACTTCCCAGCTCGGACGGCCTCCACCACTTCCTCCTTCAGCATGAGGTTTTGTGCATTGCTCTCCGGGATGAGCACCCCTTGCTGCCCGGTAAGTCCCTTGGCTTTGCAGACCTCGAAGAAGCCCTCCACCTTTTCGTTTACTCCTCCTATGGCTTGAACCTCTCCCTTTTGGTTTACTGACCCTGTGACGGCGATGCCTTGCTTGACTGGGGTTCCTGAAAGAGCGGAAAGAATAGCGTATAATTCTGTGCTGGAGGCGCTGTCTCCTTCCACCATTCCGTAGCTTTGTTCAAAGACTAGGCGGGTAGAAAGGCTTAGGGGCTTGTCTTGAGCGTACTTCTCGGCCAGATAGCCACTTAAGATCATCACTCCTTTAGTGTGGATGGGGCCTCCCAGTTTCGCTTCTCGCTGAATATCGATGATTCCTTTCCGTCCTAGCCCTATGCTGGCGGTGACACGGGAAGGTGCGCCAAAGGAGAAGTCTCCCAGGCTCATGACGGTCAGGCCGTTCACTTGTCCCACGGCCTCGCCATCTGTGTCGATGAGAAGAATTTCCCTTTTAATCATCTCTCGAATCTTCTCTTGAATGAGATTTGATCGATACACTTTTTCTTCAATTGCCTTTTTCACGTGACTCGCGGTTACGTAGTTGGAGCCTTCTTGGGTGGCATAGAAGTTGGCTTCCCGAATGATGTCGGCAATTTCGGCAAACGTCTGGAAAGCTTCTCTTGATCTGCAGCCAGTCTAGAGCCGTACTCGATTATTTTGGCTACCCCTGAGGCGTCGAGATGTTTTAGGTTTTCCTTCCGGCAGAAGGTGCAGACGAAGGCTGCATATTTCCGCATGTTCTCTTCTGTTCAGTCCATAGATGTGTCGAAGTCTGCCTTGACTTTAAACAGTTCTTTAAAGTCCATGTCTAGGGCATAGAGCTGTTGGTATAGAAGGGGATTTCCGATGAGGACCACCTTAACGCTTAAGGGAATAGGCTCCGGCCTCAAGCCCTTGGTGGTGATGAAACCTAAGCGTTCCCCAGCTTCCTCAATGGCGATGCGCTCGTTCATCAGAGCCCTCTTCAAGGAGTCGTAGGAGAAGAGATTGCGGAGGATCTCTTCAGCCGGAAGCACCATATATCCGCCGTTGGCTTTATGTAGGGAACCTCCACGAATCATGGTGAAGTCTGTGGTCAAGACGCCGAACTGCGCCTCCTTCTCTATTCTGCCAAAGACGTTTTGATAGGTGGGGTTGAGCTCCATGATCACAGGGGCTCCACGAAAGTCGGAGTTGTCCACGATCACGTTCACTTCATACTTCCTGAAAGGAAGTTCCTTTATCCATGGGACTGGAAATGGAAGCTGTGGAGGAACCTTGGGCTCCTCTATGAACTGGGTAAGGTTCTCTAGGATGTCATCCCGTACCTCGTCAATGTAAGCTGTAACGTCAGGGAACTCTTTGTATTTTTCAGTTAGGTCGGAAACTAAATGCCCGATGGTGTAAAGAGCGACTTCCCGATTCAGTTTTTGAAGCTCCTCGTTGACCTTTCTCTCTAAGTCCTTCAACCGCCTCATGGCTTCTCAATTCTGCACCCAACTTGTCCCTTCTTTTCTGGATCCCCTCCTTCATTTGTGGGCTTAGGGCTATAAGCTCCTCATCGCTCAATGGCCTTCCTTCCATCACTGGGATAATAAGCAAACCCATGGGAGTGCTTTGAAGGAAGAATCCCTCTTCCTGAGCCCTTTCATTAAGTTGAGCAAAGAGTTTCCTTCTTTCCTCCTCGATGGATCTAACGGTTGCCTCCCTTTTGGTGGCGTAATCTTCGCTCTCGAAGGCTTTTGGGAGCTCCCTTCGAGCTTCGTCAACAAAGTCTTTCATGTCCTTTTGAAGCTCCTTCCCCTTTCCAGGGGGCAACTGTATGGCCTTTGGTTCATATGAGTTGCGAAAGTTGTTTACGTAACACCAGTCAGAGGGCACAGGTTTCGTTTTCGCTATCTCCTCCAAAAAATCCTTTACCGCTGTTGTTCTGCCTGTCCCTGGAAGACCAGCAACGTATATGTTAAACCCACGTTCCTTAATGTCTAAGCCAAACCTGAGGGCTCTAACGGCCCTCTCTTGACCAATGATCCCCTCAAGCGGCGTCAAATCCTCAGTGGTTTCACAACGCATCAACCTAGGGTCGCATTCCCTTCTCAGTCTTTCAAAGGATAATTCATTTATCATTCCTATTCACCTTTTAAGGAAACGACATTTCAAGATAACCATGTATCTCTAATCCTAAATTAATCTAAAAAGATTTTTATGAATCGCTTTTATTGATGCGGTTATTTTGGTTTGACAAAAAATTGGAAAAGTTGAGCTAGAACACCCATTACCGACGCGTCTGGGCGTCCGCTCCCCCAGAGGCCAAACGTCAAATGTGGTGCCTTAGGGCATTGTCGACCTAGGAGCTTACGATACCGTTCTCTCAACAACCTGCATAAGAGACCTTGGTTTACAAACCTTAAGCAAAGCGAGAATCTTCTTCTGTGTAGAGCTGGGGCTATTTTCCTCATAGTAACTTTTTTACCGGTAAACATGTGCGGAGGTCCCACCCCCCGCACCACTGTAATCTCTTTGTCTACTTGACAGCGCATTTCTAGGCTGAATGGACAAGTTGTAAATTTGGAACGAGAGCCTGTTTTAGCGAAAGGTAAAAATGATATGAACGCGGAATTATTTGTTGGAGGTGCATGTATGCCCATATACATTCTTCTTTCCATTCTCACGGCTGAGGGAAGGAAGACCATTAAGGAAAGGCCTGAACGAATTCGGGAGGTCAATAAAGAGATCGAGGCCTTCGGCGTGAAGGTTCTCTCTCAGTATGCGGTGCTAGGACCCTACGACTTCGTTAACGTGGTGGAGGCACCGAACAACGAGACGATTGCCCGTGCTTCGGTGGAGCTGGGTTCTCGAGGAACGGTTCAGATAATGAGCATGCCCGCCATACCCATAGAAGAATTCATCGCAACCATAAAGAAAAAATGAAGTAATTATTGTCTAGAGTTCCTCAAACTAACTGAAATGGAGATATCCCCGCAAAACCCACTCTTTTTCTGTTGCGACGTACATGATGGTGAATCGGATTTAATGATATAAGAAATTTTCAAAATAAAGGTTCACAATGAGTTAGCCAGTTCTGAAACCTTATCTTTGATCTGTTTGAAAATCTTCTCGGCATATCCATGCGGCAAGAAGTATGGGTCATCAATGTTCCACACAACTGTTTTGTTTTCGCATTCCGGACACTTGCTTAAGACAACGTCCTTGTGTTCTGGTTTCATAGCAACAATAAGGTCGTATTCGTCAAGTTTTTTCTTGTCTAAACTTTCTGGAGTTTGCTTGAGGTATTTGAGAGCATTTTCTCTTACTAAGTATTTCTTTGCTACTTCTGAAATTGGAATTACAGAGTGTATTCCTGCCGAGTCTACATCGATCTCTGGTTTGAACTTCTTCAACAAAGCTTCTGCTACTGGACTTCGATAAGCATTGCCTGAACACACGAACAACACTTTCATGTTAGTCACGCGAGTTTCTAAGTTTCTAGATATAATTTAAGTCAAGATTTTATAAACTACTAAATTCTCTTTTGGGTTAGAAAATCGACAGAGTCATTCAGGACATTGTAGGTGTAGAGTATAAGAATTGTCCAGCAGTTAAGTTAAAGGCTTATTAAGAAAAATGAAAACTAACCTTAAGGGGAAAACTATGCCAAAAAGAAAAAGTTGGTCTGAAAAGTTAAAAGAAAGCAAGGGTCTGCCGAAAGTAGAAGAAATTACCGGCAAAATGAGCAAAAGATGGGGCACAGGCACAGTGGTTATCCCCGCGCCCATGGAAGTCGATGAAATCATGAGAAAAGTGCCTGAAGGA
>Ga0315309_1000395_pt1 | contig 26244 bp, 30 predicted proteins | sample TDP4_MG_FD_203080 | JGI IMG/M metagenome (GOLD analysis project Ga0315309, IMG submission 203080) | Freshwater sediment microbial communities from Lake Towuti, South Sulawesi, Indonesia - TDP4 | ecosystem: Environmental > Aquatic > Freshwater > Lake > Sediment | place: Indonesia: South Sulawesi...
TTTCAAAAAGGGGAGGGGGGGGGCTTTGTGGGCACTGCTCAGGAGGACCTTGAGATAGGTGGTCAAATTGGGTAAAATACCTATTAAAAGCCCGAGGATAGCCTCGAGGGTCATTGGAGGGGAGGCTGTAATTGTCCATCCCTCAAAAGGGTTTGTCTATGCGTTAAACAAGACAGGCACCCAGGTGTGGAAGGCTATGGATGGTAAAAAGACAATAGCCGATATTATTGGTAGAATAGTCAAAGAGTACAATGTAGTTGAAGGAAAAGCCAGGATGGATATTAAAGGGTTTCTTAATGCTCTCAGGAGAAAAGGGCTTATCTTATTTAAGTAAAGAAAGGACATTTATTATGAGAAAGAGGAAAAAATCTTATATAAGGCCAAGGATATCAGCAACGGAAAAAATAGAGGCCCGGGCTGTTAGTTGCAAGGGAAGGTTTGGGAAGGGGGACGCCCTTGTATGCAGGAAGCTATTTTCGTGAATCATATTTATAACCGCGCATTTGGGGAGACATCCAGGCGGTGCCTGCCTCTGTCAGCCCTCTTTGAAATGACTTACTCCTGCAACACAAGATGCGAGCACTGTTATATAACTGGCTTTAGCCAGAGGCAGGTCGTTGGGGAGCTAACCACGCAAGAGATCTATTCCATCCTCGAGCAAATGGCAGAAGCTGGCGTCCTTTTCCTGACCTTCAGCGGCGGAGAGCCCCTTCTGCGCAGGGATTTTTTTGAGATCGCAAAGAAGGCGAGGGATCTGGGGTTTGCCCTCAGGATCTTCACCAATGGGACGCTTGTTGATGAAAAGACAGCATCCAGGATCGCCAGACTGGATCCCCTTGAGGTTGAAGTTAGTATCTATGGTGCCAGTGCCGAGATACACGATGGCGTCACGAAGGTCCCCGGCTCTTTCGATAAGACTATTCAGGGGGCAAAGAACCTTCTCAGAGAAGGGGTCAGGGTAAATTTCAAGGCCCTACTCATGAGAAGCAATCATATGGAGTATCAAGATATGGAGACCCTTGCAGATAAAATGGGCGCACGGTTTTTCTATAATACCCAGATCGTGCCCAGAGACAACTGCGATCGGCGCCCAGTTGCACTCAATATGGATGCAGAAAGCCTGCTTGATCTCTACAGGAACAGGAACGCACAGAAGATAAAGGATAAGTCCATTCTGAAAAAAAGGCAGCAGACAAATCAACCAGTATGTAATTCCGGCAGAAATACCCTTGCTATTTCACCTTATGGTGATGTTTATCCATGCGTTCAGGTCAGGTGGAAAGCAGGCAACCTGAGAAAGGGAAGCTTTGCGGACATCTGGGAATCTTCTCCCGTGCTCAGGAAGATTCGCAGGCTGTGCATGAAGGACTTTAATGAATGTATGTCCTGCACCCTGTTTGACTCCTGTTCACACTGTCCAGGGGTGTCCTTTCTGGAGACAGGGAATTTCCTGGGCTGCTCTCCCATTGCAAAAAGCCAGGCTTCGGTCATGAACACTGCTCTGAAGAGAGGAGATAGCTGTGACTGGTACTGATTACATTATTGCTTCGCTGCTGAGAAAAGGAGAGGAGGTATGCTTCAGGGTCTCCTCGGGAAGCATGGATCCTGTCCTCTCTACAGGGGACACGATCGGCGTGCGAAAAGGAAAGGATGCCTATGGATTTGGTGATATTGTTCTTTTCCCGGGCAAGGGAGGACTATGTATCCACAGGATCATACAGAGGAAAGAGGGCCGTTATATAACCAAGGGGGACAGGAGGACGATTCCGGATCCAGCCCTGAGAAAGGAGCGTATCCTTGGTCGCGCAATTTGGGTTGAAAAATCTGGAAGACGTTTCTCGCTGGAAAATCATTTTGCTCGATGTCTCGGCGTGCTCATGGGAGTTCTTTCACTGGTTGAGTATTACATCTGGAGGGTAGCGTGGACTGGACCCAGATGACATTAAATGAATACCTGGAGATGGGAAGGAGAAGGTTGTGGATTATCCTTCTATGTTTCCTTGTTACAATGGGGAGCGTTACCCTCTTTACGATCAGGAAGGTGCCGGTATATCAGGCCGTTGCAACCATCTCCATTGGTCCGGATTACTATCAAAAGCTTCCCATGGATCAGTTTTTTGCCTACGATAGCGAATCGCTTTTTCTTCAGACCCAGCTTCATGTTCTGAGGAGCAAGCCCATTGCAGAAGGGGTTGTCAGGGCCCTTAAGATGGAAGGTGAAGGAGACTGGGTCTCGTTTGTTAGGAATGCGATTAGTGTTGAGAGGCAGGCTGATTCCCGGATATTTCTCATAAAGGCCCGCGCGCATGATCCTGTTCTTGCCAGGGATATTGCCAACGCAACAGTCCGTGTTTATTCAGAATTGAGCGTTGAGAGGGTTGTAGAGGCGTCAAGGAAGTCTATCTCGTGGCTTACGGAGCAATTAATGGATCTTAAGAAGAAGGTTGAGGATTCTGAGATGTCCCTGATCAAATACATTGAGGAGGAAAACCTTACTTCAACAGGGGATGGATCCATGCTCCAGCGCGAAGGCAGTCCTCGTCCCTACTCGTTGGGAGAGGATAGAATCCTCCAGGATCTCAGCACGGAGCTGGTGAAGACCGAGCTCGAGTTGGACAGGCTGAAATCCCGTTTCGGCAATAGATACCCTTCTGTGGCTCATCTTCGTTCAGAGATCGCATTGATTCAGTTAAAGTTGAATTCTGAAAAGAGGAAGATTATTGAAGGGAATAAAAAGAAGATCCGCTACAACATATTGAGCAGGGATGCAGAACTGAATAAGGAGCTTTACAATCTATTTATGAAGGAACTGAAAGAAACAAATGTCATCGCTGAGATGGGAATGAGCAATGTTACCGTTATCAACGAAGCGGAGCTACCCTTAGCTCCTATCTCTCCACGGGTAAAATACAATCTAATTGTTGGGGCACTGCTTGGCCTCTTTCTCGGCTTAGGTGCTGCCCTTTCACAGGAGCTTCTTGACAGGACTTTGAAGACAGAAGATGATGTTCGCCGCCACCTTGATCTTCCTCTGCTTGCTTATATTCCCAGGATCAAGATGGAAAGGAAGGACGAGGCATTGTTCCCTGCCATTGAGGATCCAAGATCTACAAGCGCAGAAGCATTCAGGATATTGAGAACCAATGTTAAGTTCTCGTCTCCGACTGGCGAGGGAAAGGTACTCCTCGTGACAAGCGGTGGTCCTTTGGAGGGGAAAACGACGGTTCTTTCCAATCTTGGGAGTATTATGGCCCAGGCAGAAGAGAGGGTTCTTCTTGTTGACACTGACCTTAGGAGGCCAAAGATTCATGAGATATTTAATGTCAATAGGGAGTTAGGCCTAACAAATCTCCTGGTTGAAGAGGGAATGGGGGTTCGTAATGTAATCAAACCTTCAGGTTACAGGAATCTCGACTTTTTAACTTGCGGGCAAATCTCGCCGAATCCATCCGAGCTTATCGATTCCAGAAGAATGAAGGAGATCGTTAAGGAGCTTAGAGGATTATATGACAGGATCCTTTTTGATTCTCCCCCACTCGGCCTGGTGACCGATGCTGCCCTCCTGTCAGCACAAGCAGATGGGGTTATCTTCGTTGTCCTTGTGGGAAGGCTGGACAGGAAACTTCACCAGCAAGCGAAGTCCCAGCTGGACAAGGCAAAGGCCAGGATCTATGGGGTTGTCCTCAATGATATAAAGTCGGAGAAAAAGAAGGGTTACCGATATCACTATTATTACGCCGAGGGAGTGCAGCCAAGGGAGAGCCTATAATGTCGGATATCCAAAAGTGGAATAATGAAAAGATCCTTGTGGTGACATCCAGCGAGAAATTCGAGGAAAGGCTCATTGGTATCCTGGAGGGAGGCGCCTGGAGTTACCTCAAGACTTCTACCCCTGAGGAGGCCCTGGAAAATATTGACAAGGGGGGAATTGCCCTCGTTTTTCTGGATACATTTCTTCCGCGGACAAACGGCTTTGATCTATGCAGAAGGATAAAGTCAACTCCCAACGGCGCTGGTATTCCTGTGTATCTCTTCGGCGGCAGTGTTATTGACGAGAAGGAGGAAGTAATCAGATTGTGGGGATGTGAGGATTTCCTTCCCAAAAGTATAGATGACAATGCAATTATAGAAATACTGAACAAGGTTATTCCTCCGGTAGATGTGACATCCTGGCCCATGGAGGAGTCTGCACCCCTGCCATCGACGGAGGAGCCCACACCCACGGAGGCGGCTGCACCCCTGCCATCTTTAGAAGAAGCCGCACCAATTCCATCCCTGGAGGAGTCAGCACCTCTGGAGGAAGCCGTACCATTTCCGTCCTTGGAGGAGCCTGCAGCCAAGGAAGAGCCGGCACCCCAAACAGCTATAAAGGAATCCGTAGCCATGCCATCCATGCACGGTCGCATTGAGGAAAAAAGCGTTTTGGAGCTCTTTTATGACCTTCACATCAAGGAATGGCGCGGAACGCTTACATTTGTTAGGGGGGGTGTTGAAAAAGCGGTTTATTTTGACAGAGGACAGCCGACGCTTGCCATTACAAGCCGTGAAGGAGACGATTTCGGGGAATGGCTGGTGAAGATTGGACGGATCTCGGAGATTGAGCTAAAGGATGCCCTGGAGATTGCCTTGAAAGAGGGAAAGAGGCTCGGGTCAGTTCTTGCGAATATGGCGATCCTTGATTCTAAAGAGATTCGTTCCCTTGTTCAGAGTCATATGGAGGAGATCATCTTTAACATTTTTGAATGGGAGGACGGCGAGTATATGTTGAGCGATATGAATATCTCCAGGGGGGAGGAGATACTCCTGGAGAAGTCTGCCGTAAATGTCATCATGGATGGTGTGCGAAGGAGATACACACTTGCCAGGATCAAGGGTTCCCTGGGTCCGCCGGAAAGAATCTATCAATTCTCTACCCATTCTGCGATCACCATTCGTGACATTCGTCTCTCTCCCAGTGAGTTGAAGGTTGTGGATCTCATAGATGGAAAAACGAATTTGGCAGGAATCATTTCTTCCAGTTCGTTGACCCCACTTGATACATCAAGGGTACTCTTTAGTCTTTTATCCCTCAAGATCATTGAAGAGGTTAGAAAGGAAGGGGCAGTGGAAACAGAGCCTGCCCCCATGCTGCCTTTGGATGAGGTATATGGACTCGATCCTGTTGCCCTTCTTGAGCTGGACAGGGGGTCACTTTCTCTTCATGCAATTACCTTCCTCAAACACATTGATGGCCGACGCACGCTTTTACGAGCCATAGAGGAAAGCGAGCTTGAGAAGAAAAAGGCCATGGAGGGGCTCTGGGAACTTTATGAGAGGGGATTGCTAAAGGCTGTTGCCACTGCGGCAAGACCGCCATTAGAGACTGCTCCTGTTGAAACTGCACCTATAAGTCCCCAGACAGATCTGCAGGCTCCCACATTAGATCTGCAGCCCCCCGCACCAGAAACCGCAATTGAGGGAAGCCCTGCTGAAGTTCCCCTGTCAGAAGAGCCGTTGCTCATCGGGGAGGAACAACCGGCAATATCCGAGGTGTCTGCTGAACAGCCACAGGGCTATGCTTTTAAAAAAATAATGATTATCGCTCTTCCTTCTCTCTTTGTTGTTACAGTGCTTGTTGGAGGCTCAATTTATTTTTTGAAAAAAAGCCCTGTGAAGGAACCACTCCCCTCTGTTTCTGCTGCACTTCCAACTGCCGGAGTTAAGGCAACTGAGGCAGCTTTGCCTTCGTCAGAGGTCACCCAAAACCGTCCCATGAAGGAACCCATTACAACTCAAGAAACTGTTCCTGCCCCTCAGACCCCTGGTCCTGCTGCCATGGCTGTTGAGAAGCCTGAAGAGGCAGCTCCCATAGTAAAGCCAAAGAAAGCTGCTGTTGAAAAACCCAAATCTGCCGGGGAAAGGAAGATTGATAGACTCCGCAAGGCTTTGGACCGCAATCCCGATTCTGTGGATACCCTTCTTGATCTTGGAATGGCTATTCTGGAATCAGGAGAGCCTGTGGATGCTTTTCTCCATATAAAGAAAGCAGCAAGTCTTTCCCCTGAAAATCCGCGGGCGCATTTTGCAATGGGTATGGCGTATAAGGCACTCGGCAACAAGAATAAGGCCTTGGTTGAGTTCCAGGAGGTAATAAGGCTCGATAAATCTGGGCCCTTCTCCGATCGAAGCATGACCCAGATTCTTGAACTGAAGAAATAGAGTTTTTCTCTCTCTTTTTTTAAAGGGAGCTTTTTCTATGTCAATGCATCCCTGAATCTAAGACCAAGGTATGAGGCCATAAAGCGTAGGGCATCAATAGGTCTATCCATCAGGGCAGGGACGAGGAGGAGCTGGTTAAGCCGCTTCGGAAGGTCAAGTCTAAGGAATCTTAGGCTTTCTGGGTCATAGAGCCTTGAGAGGTAAGCATATCTTATCGCAGAGGGCTTGAGCCTGCGCAGGACATATGCGGGTATCCTTCTCCCAAACCATTCTTTCATGAGGAGAAGGGCAAGATAGACGGGTGTCCTCATTCCTTGAGATTCAGACCTGGTAACGATTAGATCCCAACAGATGCGACCTTCCCCGTGGGTGATGATTTCTGACAGATCCACAAGGGAGATCAATCGTATCCCGAAATCGTGCTGGGCAAGATGGAGACATAGAGAGAGGACAGTGTCCTCCAGAGACATGGTCCAGACTCTCTGTCCCAAAAGCTGGATCCTTCTGGCCCTGGCCCAGAGGCCGTCCATATCAAATTCATGACTGAATCGTAGATAAAGACCCTTATGAAGTTCCACGGTTGCCTTGTCTCTGTTTTCAAACACCATGGCGTAGTATTCCTGTGCTGAAAGAGGCCGTCTGGGGTCGAAGACCTCCTTATAGCCGATCTCGTTCAATGTCTTGGACGCTATGGAGAAATCCTTTTCCTTGACAAGGAAGTCCAGATCGATCATTGGCCTGAGCGCTATAGAGGGATAAAGGGTGTGCATGAAAAGGCACCCCTTGAAGGGGATGATGGGAATTTTCTTCTTCGACATCTTTGCAAGGATCTCCTTGAGGGCCTTGCTGAAGAGTAGGTTGAGAGCAGATGTCCGGTAGTAGTCTTTTCTAAGTTTTGCCTGGATATTCCCCGGGAGCAAGGAAAGTAGGCCGAGTGCACTCATGTTGTGATAGAGAAGGGGGGACACGCCGTGGGCGTGGGATTCCCTGAAAAAATAGGGCCAGTTCATCCGTGGAGAAGAAAGGAGTGTCTTCTTCAGAATCCGGGGATTCAATCTGGACAAAGAGAGGATGAGGTTATCTTCAGGAGAAAGAGTCATTACAAATAGCAACGATAACACAGAAAAACACGGACTTACAGCGGAATTCCTTATTTCTTGACCCCAGAAGTCAGTTTATACTAACTTATCCTCTGGATCGGTTTTTGGGAGGGCAGGTCAATCATGAAATCTAAACGAACAAGAATGTTAAACGGTATTATTGTCTTGATGTTGCTCGCCTTATCCGGCTACACCTGCGGGTGTAGAAGTAATTCATACAAGCTGCCGGCGATCAGTGTATCAATGGAGATTGATCCATCCCAGGTCATTGGCGAACTGGAGGAACGGTATATCGGCTTTTCCTTTGATACTGCGCAGATCACCGGCGCAAAATGGTGGAGTACCGAGGATGGTAATACACCGGCAACTATGCCAGATCTGGAAAACGCCAAGTTGAGGCGGCTTGCCTCATACCTCGCCCCTTCAATGCTGCGTATCGGCGGCACTGACTGTGACGGCTATTATTTCTGCCCGGTGGAAGGGGATTGCCAGTTGCCTTCTGCCTTTCAAGGCGTATGGAGAAACCCGGATGATCGCCAGCCCGCAACAATGACCCGGGAGAAGATTCGCCGCATCGCCGATTTCGCCGAGGCGATAGGCGCTCAGATTATGTTTTGCATCAATGCCGGCCCCGGACCGCGCGATCCGAAGACCGGCGCTTGGCTCCCGGATAACGCCCGGCAATTGATCGAATACGCCCGCTCGCTTCCGAACGGCGACTTATTCCGAGTCTGGGAACTGGGCAATGAGGTTAATTCGCTCAGTTTCATCGCCAAGATGCCGCAGCCGCTGACGCCTGAACTGTATGCCTCTGATCTGCGGACCTTCCGTGTTCTGCTCGATGAAATCCACCCCCAGGGGCGCATCGCTTCGCCTGGGGACTATTTTTATCCTCAGGCCGACATCGGCGGTTTTACCGCAGCGTTGGCGCCGCTGGCCAGCGGAGTGATTGACATACTGAACTGGCATCTTTATGCCACGCAATCCGCCCGATGCGGGAATAGTGCTATTACCAGCCCATACCCAGCCTCCCTGCAAAACCTGTTTAATGAGAAGGCGATTGCCCTTCACCGCAAGAATGCGCAATACGTTTTGGCTGCGGCGAATGGGTTGCCGGTTTGGATGGGAGAGAGCTCTTCGGCCCAGTGCGGCGGGCAGAAAGGAGTGAGCGACACATTGGCTGATGCGCTTTGGCAGGCTGACTGGTTCGGCCTGATGGCCGAGGAAGGGACACGGCTGATCGTGCGCCAGACCCTTTCCGGCAGCGATTATGGCATTACAGACCCTGGAACCTATGATCCGCGTCCAACCCTGCTGACACTTGCAATGTTCCGCCGCACCGTGGAGAAGCGCATGTTGAAGCAGAGCGCAGATCGCTCGGTAATCAAAGCCCATGCTTGGTGCGCGGCAGGGCTGAAGGGCGATGTAACCGCTGTTTTAATCAATCCGACCAAGGAACCGGTTGCTGTAGATATTTCTTTGGCCGGCCAACCGATCGTCTCTGCCAAGAGGACGATCCTTGGCGCAGACGGGGAGATCGGCGCAACCCGCGCGAAGTTGGATGGCCTACCCGCTGGCCCTGACGGTTTGCTGCCGGAAACTCCTGGCCTGCCGGTACCTGTCAAAAACGGCTCGATTGTTGTGGTGATAAAGTCTTACTCAGTCGCCTTTGTCGTGCTTTCCCCTTCAATACCAATCCCAAATTGTTTGCAATAAACTGATCAGACCCTATTGTTTGTACCATTTCTTAAGTTAGAGTGCCGGGAGAGGGAGTTGTCAGCCAGAGGCTGATCCGCCTTTGGCGGAAACCCTTATGAGGTTGCCCTCTGGGGATTATTTGTGCACAATCAAGATCCAAAAGTGTGCCGGGAGAGGGAGTTGAACCCTCATGAGGTTGCCCTCGGGGGATTTTGAGTCCCCTGCGTCTGCCATTCCGCCATCCCGGCGCAGTGGATGAATGACCTACATTTATTAGTTTATGCCGTGAGAAGATTTCAGTCAAGAAAGGCAAGATTTGACATTCGCTGTTCCGTATGGTAATTGTTTATCATGGAAAAAACGAACGAAAAAGGGACAATGACTTCACAACAGCGATATCGTGAACTCCAGGATTCCATGAAAAATATTAAAGATAGGCTGTCGAGCCTCGCAGAGAAGGTAAAAGAAGAGGTTGTAACCCTCTCAAGGATTGGCAGGAGAAGGCTGGACATTATTTCTTTGAAGAAGCAAAGGGATGACTTTTATAAATCTCTTGGCAAGAAAACGCATGAGCTAATTAAGGAGAGGGTTATTTCAGTGCCTGAACTCGCGACATTATCAACCAAGATAGATGAGCTATCTGATAAGATCTCGTCGTTGGAGATGGAGGTGGGGGATATGGCCCGCAAGGTCCAAGAGAGCAGGAGCAAGAAAGAAGAAGCGGCTGGAAAGAGCAGGCTTAAACCGAAAAGGAAACCAAAGAAGAAACCCTTCGGGCGACGGGAAGGAGACGAAGAGGAGTAAATCGGTTTTATTGAGTGGGGCTGTAGCTCAGTTTGGGCCCGAGATGGATGAAGCCGTTTGTTTTTTGCGGACGCTGAAATATTGAGTGGGGCTGTAGCTCAGTTTGGGCCCGAGATGGATGAAGCCGTTTGTTTTTTGCGGACGCTGAAATATTGAGTGGGGCTGTAGCTCAGTTTGGGAGAGCGGCCGCTTGGCGTGCGGCAGGTCGGGGGTTCGACTCCCCTCAGCTCCACCATATATAAGGAAAAATCCCCTGACCTGCAGGGGGCAGGGCCCCCTTGCTGCGAAGACGGGCACACACCGAAGGTGGGTCGAGGGGAGAGGGTGACCGGGGTTTCTAAATCACAATACCAAGAGGATCAATTTCTTTTAATATCTTTAACTCTTTTTCGGTTGGCTCCGGAGATATTTCTATTTTATCCGGAATAATGATATCCATACTGCTGTTCTCTTTTATCTGCTCAATTGTTACCCCTGGGTGAAGAGAGATCAATTTTATCTTTTTTGTTTTTTCATCAAAACCATATACTCCAAGCTGTGTTATTACCCTGTATGGGCCGCTGCCCTCTGGTAGCCCTGCCTTTTCCCTTGCGCCAGGCCCGTCAAGATATCCAGGGGTTGTTATAAAGTTTACTTTTTTTGTAAACTTATTTTTATCTTGTCTCATAATTAGTATTGTTCTGAAGCAGAATGAACCTATATCGTTTGCTCCGCCGCTGCCAGGAAGCCGCGCCTTGGGTTTGTCCCAGTCGCCTATCACCGTTGTGTTGATATTTCCGTATTCATCTATCATTGCAGCTCCCAGGAATCCAAAATCCACATATCCTGAATTGCCGGCAGACATTACATCATGCATTGAGGAGGCAGCGCAGGCTTTATAAAATGTTCTCGAGTCCCCTACGGATATTGGAAGGATGGGAACTTTTGGGCCTATGCCGCCGGCCTCAAAGATTATTAAAAGATTTGGAGCAAATGTCTTCTGAGCGAGAAGCGCCGAAAGTATTGGTAGACCTGTTCCCACAAAGACGCTTTTCTTGTCCTCCAGCGCCTTTGAAGCCACTGATGCAAGAAGTTCGGTTGGGTTGTATTTTGGGCTCATTGTTATTTATTTAATCCAGGGTATCTTGGGCTTTGCTTTCAGGCCCTCAACCTTTTTCAGGAAAGATAATTTTTTCTTCCCCCCTATCAACTTTAGATATTCATTATAATTATTTGTTCCGAATACATACTTATCAAGATATTGTTTAACGCCATCGTCTGTTTTTGATAATGTCAACCATTCACCGATATGTTCTTCGTCGAAATAATAAATATATGGCATAAGACAGGGATGGGAGCCAAACGGGACCTCAACCACTGCGTCAACATGATAGAATGGAATACTGGTGTGCCAGGGCTTGTTTCTTATCTCTTTTTCGTCAATTACTTTTTCTGTGGTCAGGATAAGCCTTCGTGCTGCCCTTGCAAGTTCGAAGTCTTCTATAATTATGCCGTCAATCTGGGCATTGCCATATTTATCGCATCTATGGACATGGATAATTGCGACATCAGGGTTTGCGGCAGGGATCAATACGATGGGTTTCTTGGAAAAGGGGCATCTCACAACCTTGGCAGAGGAGCGTTTCAGTGTGTCTGTTCCCAGGAGGTTCCGGGAGGGGATGAAAGGAACTCCCATCATACCTGCAAGGAACCTCCATTGATAGCCGGCGTTGCTGGTTTCGGCGATCACCTTGCATTTTCCTGTTTCAACCGCCCTCCTTGATGCAGGAGAAAGGCCCCTCAACTCATGGCCGAATGAGTATGCAACTTCAACCTTATTTACACAGTCTGACCCTACTAAAATATCCAGATCATGGACAGCGGTCTTTCCGGCCATGGTCAAATTCTTTTTCCCCTGCCTGATAATCTCGTAAATTATGGCCATTGAGACCCTTATGTGTCCGAATCCGCCGGAAGCGATATAGATCCCGTCCTGAATATATTTTTGGACTGCTTCCTTGACGGTAGTCCGCTTGTCCTTTAACTCTCTTGATTTGTTCTGCATGACCCATTTCTTATGCTCGTCAGGGTCATGCCAGCCTATTAGTTCGCCGCTGCCCTCTTCTAAAATCTCCACTTATAATCTCCCTTGTTTTTTAATCTGCTGAAGCTTTAAGAAATGTTTCCTTTCTTCATCAATTATCCTTTCGATCATTATTTCCCGGCTTCTGTGAATAAGATTTTTCATCTCCTGATAATACAGAATAGAATCAAGCTCCCGCTGTATAGCAAAGTTTATGGCAGAGAGTGTATCTTTTACCGCTGAGAAATCTTTTTCCTTTGCTTGTTTTGTAAAAATAACCTTGTCTACATAGGTGCGCAGATATGTGACATATTCTTCAGGATAATCCTCCAGCGATTCGGATTTATCTATTTTTGAAAGCATATCCTTAAATATCTTTTTATGATTGGTTTCTTCGTCTGCAAGGTGTTTGAAAACCTTTTTCATATCCTTGTTTTTTGTTATATCCTCTGCATAGTGATAGAACTTCTCACCGTTTTCTTCAATCTTAATGGCAACCTTCAGAATATCGTTGATATCAAAGGAAATAGCCATTTTGAGCCTCCTTTTGTTTATGCTCGTTCCGTTAATCCTATCCAAAGAATTATCAAATTGTCAAACATATTGAGGACATAAATTAGCGCTATTCTACTTCTATTTTATTCCAGAGCAATTCGTTGCCTGAAATAATATTGCAGCGATATGAACCGCATTTATTGCATTTCAAAAATATTTCATCTGGCACAAATGTGTTGCCGCATGCAAGACACTCTCCTTTTGCCTGGACTTTTTCAATCGTAATTTCGGCCCCTTGTGCAAATGTACCTATTTTTAAGGCATCAAAATCGGATATAATGTGATCGGTGTCCACACCAGAGAGAGCTCCTATTTTTAATATGGCTCCCTTCACCCTCTTGCCGCCTGCCTTTTTCATCTCTTCCTCGAGGGTCCTCAAGAGTTTACGGACCGTGCCAGATTCATGCATATGAATTCCTTTTCCTGAGGCTCAAGATACCAAAGCAGACATCTATGGTCAACGGGGTTCTATGTCACTTAAATCCATGAGTTTTGGTATTATGTCCTTATGATAGAAGAGATTAAAAATAGATTGAAAGGAAAGGTCGCGATTCTCCTTATTGGGAACGAACTAAAAGGGGATGATGGGGCAGGGCCTGCCCTGGCAAGGGATCTGGAAGGGAAAATAAATGCAGCTGTAATAGATTGCGGCGAGGTTCCTGAGAGTTATACGGGTAAAATAAAAGAGCTAAAACCGGACACAATTGTAATTGTTGACGCAGTGGATATGGGAGCAAAGCCAGGCTCCATTTGTTTGATTGAAAAAGACAAACTATTAGAAACGAAATTATTCACAACACATAATGTTCCCCTCAAGATTTTTACAGATTATTTATTTTCGGAAATAAAGGCAGACATCTTTGTTGTAGGGGTCCAACCGAAGGAGTTAGGATTGGGGAGGCCAATCAGCAAGGAAGTTAGCGCAACCATTGATTATTTAAAGCAAATACTGATAGAGTCTTTAGGTAGTCCTTCCGCCCTGCGCTACACCCCCCTTTGAGATCCCCCGATGGAATTCGTCGAGAGGGAATCAGGGACAGCTATGGTTATAGGAGGGGTGGATACTGGGAAGACGACCTTGATACTCGCTGTTGCTTTACGCCTTCTCTCGCGGGGGAAGATGTGCGGCCTCATTGACTCGGACATCGGCCAATCTGTGTCGGGAGCGCCGTGTATGATTACCCTCACTGTTCCCGATATCAGTGATGGACGGGTCTCGCTCGGTGAGCCCGTCACGATGTACTTCATCGGCTCCACATCTCCGTCAGGGCATGTCACAAAGGTCATCCAGGGCGTGGGTTCACTGTGCGAGAGGGTGAGGAGGAAGGGGATCCCCTTTATCCTTGTGGACACAACCGGGATGATACAGGGTTATGAGGGGCTCGAGTTAAAGCTGAAAAAGGCCGAGCTCATCAGGCCTGACTGTATCTATGCCCTCCAGAGAAAGGACGAGCTTGTGTCCATTCTCACATATCTGAGGAAGATGAAGGGAATCGCCCTTGAGATGCTTCCAATCCCTGATGGAGTGGTCACACGTTCCATGGATGAACGGAGGGAAAGGAGAGAGGCGATGTTCAGGAAGCACTTCAGGGATGCAAGTGTATTTGAGATCATGCTGAGCAGCATCTCGGTAGATGGGTGCAGCGGGATGCTCGTTCCAAACCTCCTTGTAGGTTTGAAGGACAGGGATGGATTTGCACTGGCCATGGGGAGGGTGGTGGATCGAGACGAACGAAGCCTCAGCGTTCTCACCCGGCTCAAGGACCTCTCGGGTGTGCGCTCAATTGAACCGGGCTCGCTCCTGCTGGATTCCGATTTCAGGGAGATCGGACGGCCCATATCTTGAGCGAAAGGGATCCCCTGATGCCCAATCCCTACGACTGCCTTGATGTGAATGAAGGCTTTCGCTTTTCTGTAAAAGCCCGAACACCCTCAATCCCATCAGGATGGCCGGCGCAGTCGCACAGCCCTTCCCGCTCGTGCTCGAGATGCTCCTCAAATGATGCGCTGAAGGAATCCGTTAAAAGGCGTTTTGTCCAACCAAAGGAGTTGATTGATCCATTTGCGAGCTCCTGTGCCATGGCCGTTGCCTCAGCCAGTGCTTGTCCGTCCTCAACCACTTTAGTGGCCAGTCCCCAGGAAAGGCACTGCTCAGAAGAGATGGGCATGTCGAAAGCAGTTATCTGCAGCGCTCTGGCCGCTCCTACTATGCGAGGAAGCATGAATGTTCCTCCCCCATCAATGCACAGCCCGTTGGATGTATAGGCAACCTTGAGGTATGCAGACCTGGCCATTACCCGGAAATCGCAGGCCAGCGCAATGGAGAACCCGCCCCCTGCAGCTATCCCGTTGACTGCTGCTATGACAGGCTTGCGCATCCTGCGGATCTCGGTGACGGCTTGGTGCAATCGTGCCGCCAGCGTATAAAAGGCGGCCTGAATCCCCTGGGGAAATGAGGCTGCCCACTTGAGATCGCCTCCGGAGCAGAACGCCTTTCCCTCGCCGGAGATCACAACGCCCCGGACGCCGTTGTCGGACGCAAGAGAGACCATGTGGTCCGTAAGGCAGTCGATAAGGTCGAAGTTCACGGCATTATAGACCTCTGGCCTGTTCAACAAAGCTTGAGCGATTACTCCCTTTTTTCTAACCTTCACCAACTCATTTTTCATATAGCCCTCCTCCGAGTTATCGACGCACCCTTGCCAAAGGGAAAGCGGAACAATGTAGAAGAGATGCAGATCAAGCCATAGTTTCGGCAAGCATTGCCACATCGGCCTCGCTTCCCTCGATCTGCATGAGGCCGCTGTTGATGGCCGTAATTCCATCTATCTTCTTCTCCAGCATCATCTTGAATACGATGTCGTAGAGCCTGACGATGGCCGTGGGCGGCGTGGGGGACTTCCCCTGGATGAGCTCGCCTGCTCCCTCCGTTATCTTCAATGTCCATGTCCCTTGATTTTTCCCGTAGATCTCATACTGTATGCTCGCGCTCCATTTCCCGGCCTTTTCCTTGTTGATACGGAAAGGCATCATCTGGAAGATCATATCTAATGCCATCTCCTCCGTGGACTCGGTGAGCCTCACGATGCCTTCCCCCTCCCTGAGCTTCCTCTTCAGTGATTTGCCTACCGCGCTTGCAGGGATTCCCATGACGAACTCTACATACTTGGGGACCTTGAACTCGGCAAGCTCTTTCCTGCAGAAGTTGATTATCTCCAGTTCCGTGACCTTTTTCCCGATTCGGGGGACGACGAAAGCCTTGGTCTCTTCGCCCGAGACCTTGTCAGGCACGCCGATGACTGCAACATCATGGACGGCCTGGTGCCTTTGGATCACATCCTCGATCTCCTTGGGATAGATATTCTCTCCACCCTTTATGATCATGTCCTTCTCACGGTCAACGATGTAGAAGAATCCATCTTCGTCCATCTTGCCGATGTCGCCGGTGTGGAGCCATCCCTGGCGGATGGTTTTATTGGTCTCTTCGTCCTTTCCGAAATATCCCTTCATAACGGATGGCCCCCTGATGACAATCTCTCCCACCTCGCCCGGGGGCAGAAAATTCCCGTCCGGATCCATTATCTTCACCTCTTGGTCATCAAGCGGGACCCCGATCGAGCCGATCTTCTTCTTGCCGCCCCTGCGGTGCAGGGTGGAGGCCACGGTGGCCTCGGTGAGGCCGAAGCCCTCGAGGATCTCAATGCCGTAGAGCTTCTCAAACTCCCTGATGGTCTCAACGGGCATGGGCGCAGCCCCGCAGATCCCGAACTTGAGTGAGGATAGATTATACTGTTGGACCGTTTCCCTGGCCTCAAGTAGAATCTTGTAAACCTTGGGCACTGCGCTGAAGAACTCCGGCTTCTGCTTCTCAACCGTGGGGCCGAACTCCCTTACAGAGAACTTCTTCATAAGGGCGACTTTGAGTCCCCTGTTGATGGCGCTTATAAGGGACATCATGGCGTTGACATGGAAGAGCGGGAGGAAGATCAGGGCACATCTCTGCACATTAGGGTCTTCCTCAGGCCTCTCAAGTGCCTTGCGTAGCCCTTCCATTGTGTTAAGGACATTGCCGTGAGTCAGGAGGGCGCCCTTGGGCTTCCCAGTTGTACCGGATGTGTAGAAGATGAATGCGAGGTCATCATGGCCCAGGGGGATGTCATTGAGGTCGGCTGTGTTTTTTTCTATAAGCTCCTTGAAGGAAATGTGCCCCTGTTGAACAGTGTCGCCCAGCTCTATGAAGTGCTTGATATGCTTGAGCCCCGGCTTCATGGCTTCCACCACATGTATGAGGTCGGACTCGGTGATGAGGAATGTGCCCTTTGAGTCGTTCAGCTCATACTCGATCTCCGGGGCGGTGAGCTGGATGTTGATAGGTCCCGCGATTGCGCCGACCTTTATCGCTCCAAGTGAGGCAACGAGCTGATCCGGCCGATTAGAGAGATGGATGTAAACGATGTCGCCCTTTTTCACCCCGAGAGAGAGGAGTCCATTTGCAAATCGGTTGACCTTTTCGTTGAACTTGGCGTAGGTAAGCTCTTCGTCGTAGAACGCGATATAGACCCAGTCTCCGTGCTCCTGAGCCCTTTTCTCCAGCATGTGCCTGATGTTGCGATAATCAGTGGCCATTGCAGCCTCCTTTCGGCTTGTTCAGACAATCATTATAGAACCCTATAGGGAAGGATCAAAGGTTATTATCTTGTCCGGCTGGTTGTAGGACAAGCCTGACTGTTGCGATTGATGCCGTGAAGGGCACAGTCAAGGTCCCCGATACAACAGACAGGTCCTTGATATCCCTTTCCCTTGCGTCGCAGAGCACGGCCTTCTTCACCTGCCTGCCCGTGAGGCCGATCAATGCCTCCTTCGGGCCAAAGGATCGGAGCCTGAGTATGAGTCCTTCACCGCGATGGGCGCGCTTCAAGGCCAGCACCCGGACATCTTCCGGCGCCCTGACTATTTCCTCAGCACGATCCTCAGGATCGTCCAAATGAGGATCAATCCATGTTTTCCTGAAGATTTTCCTCGAGATTGCATGAAGTCCATTCTCTTGCCAACCCCCTTCCCTGGTGAACCCGACTGCATAGTCAAATGGATGCTCGCTGTCATCCAGTCCATAGGCAGGGTGTGAGAGGAAAGGCAGAAATCCAAAGGCCCTCTCCCTCGGAGCATTGCGCAGTGCAACCCATTCTACTTCGCCGTTTCTGTTTGCGCTGATGGAAGCAGACCCTGCCATGAACACGGCCATACCTGCCCCTGTGGGGATATCACGCACATGTGCGAACCATAAAGCTGCCCAGAAGGTTGGGTTATATACCTTGCACAAAGGACGGCTGACAATCCCTCCAGGGACATCCATCTCGATCGTGAACGGCCTGAGCTTGGTGGAGAAGCGGCAGGTGACGGTCCGCCTCTTGTCGGCCGAACCAAACAGACGCATCCTAATAAAGGGAGAGTCGTTCCTGAACCACATCTCTCTGAGGAGATTCCTGCCATTGAGCCAGGATTGGATTGCGACGTGCAGGATTCCGTTCCTTTCATCTGCTTTGAGAGCAGCATGGAGATTGGAGGCCTTCTGTCTGGCCCTGAAGATGCCTCCTACATATTCATAGCCCATTCGCCAGAGCCCGCCCGAATCTGAATAGAGAACAGCATCGTTGCCCGGGCATGCCATCAGATTGTCTCTTGAGTGTGGAATAACCCATTTTGTGATGCACCCGCCGCAGCCTTCGGACACCTCAACAATGTAATGGCTTGACTCCACATGGAGCACTCTATCCCCAATTTTCCACACAGGCGATCCTGGCCCCGGCGCAGCCCGGGCCTCAACAGGGCACATGGCGAGTGCATGGGGCATGACCCTGTCTATTGTATTCTGGGATTCGATGAGCCATGGTTTCTGTTCTTTTTCCCATACCCTGTCCGGGGAAGTCCCGGTGATGAAATCGTGGTGGTTAGCCACTGTAGCTATCTCCCATGCGGTTTTGAGCTCTTCAATCGATTTAACAGCAGAAATGTCCTCGGATAAGGCCAGAAGCATCTCTGCTGCAACCAGGTCGCGGACAATTCTCCTGCATCTTTGCTTCATTTCTGGGCGTGCTGAATAGAATCCGGTCCAGTAGGGGTTCGGGTCAAGCGGAAGCTCTGGAAGTAATTCCTTATGACAGAAGACAAGGTCAAGGTAGTCGTCCAATCCGGCATTGATCGCATAGACGCCCTTCACGGGATAGACCGCCTTGTTGTATGCATCGAGGAGCCCTACAAGCCCCGGAATTGGGGCATTGAAGTCGAAGCCGATGGGGCAGAACATATAGCGAGTCCTGGCAAGCGGAGAAAGCTGTCCCACATAGGTGTCGATCTTTCTCGAGATGTTCCTCAAAGACCTGTCAAGCACTCCGATGAGATGTCCCATCCATATGGTCAATCCCCTTGCGGTCAGCATATCACCCTGACCGTAGGTGAAGGGGTTCCAGTGGAGGAGGATACGGGAGCTGTCCGGCCCGATCCAGATGACATCCGTGCATTTAAGCTCCTTCAGCAATAGTTCGGCCGTAGAGCCGGGCCTGGGGAAATAGGAGCTTCTGACATAATCGGAGCCAGGGAAGCGACATCCGTCAATCCGTGATATTGCTGCCTGGGTGATGCCGAGGGAATTGAGGATTGAAGGAAGTGCAGGGGAAACCCCGAAATCATCCGGAAGATAAGCCAGCCTCGGCTCCTGCTGCATGCCGTTTTCCCTGAGCCATTCCTGGCCCAGGAGGTAGTCCCGTATGATCGCCTCAGTATCGGGAATTGTGACATCCGGCGTTGTTATCCCGCATCCGGTAAAGCGCAGTCTCCTCTCGTTCACGAGTCTTCTGATGCTTTCGGTCTTCTCCGGGTTTCGCTTCCAGAACATCTTGAGGAAGAACACGCACTCGATCCCGAATACGCGCCTTGGCTCGGCATCAAGCTCATGAATTGCCTGGTCAAGGATCTTTTTGATCCTGAAGCGGTAGTATTCCTTTGAGGTCATAAGCCAGTTGGGATCCCAGTGGGACGATTCTCCGAATATGATTACCTTCTCTGCATCGTCCGGGATCCCAAGTTTCCTGGCCAGTTTCAGGCTCTTCTCTATGCCCTTCATGGCTGCATATAATACAACCTTTCAAGTCTGCCGATCCACTTTGGTTGTGAACCGGAAGTCGGATATTAAGCAAACACAATGCAGCTTCTATGCTAAAGGTGTTTCAGCGTGCGACTTGATAGATAACCGGTCGGCAATGCGGCTCTGGAATAGGCTTTCCTTCTTGGCGGGCTGTCTCAAGCCATGCCTTTTTGGCCTTCTCAATCCTTATAAGGGCTTCCTCTGGGGTCTCCCCGAACGCAGAGCACGATTCAAGGTCAGGAATGTCATCAATGTACCTTCATCCTCTTCGCTGTAAAAGATGTTGATATGGTAGTCGCTCATGTGTCATCCTCCAATTTCAGATTATACCTCTCAGCCAGCCTCAAAAACTGCCGTATCTGGTAGGGCTTGGCCTCTTCTTTTACTTCCTGAAGGTTGACCGACTTCGGGATGTTTGGATGCGAGAAGCGGACATCAGGCTGGTCCTGGGGCCGGCCATGATCCGGGATAAGAACGGGATGTTCGCTGGCTATGTCCATGTGGATGTGGGGAGCTATGTGGCCGAGGTTGAAAGACCAAGTAAAATCTTTAAGCTTTTACCCCTGCAAGTAATGTGGGAAGGCTGAATTCGACCTCTTTCCCAATTATTTCTGAAGCGTCAATGACTTCTATACCAATCAATACCCCTTTACGATCAAAATCCGCATGGACACCAGGAGTGATGGTCCTGGTCTCAGCAGCCTTGATGCGGGCTTGAGAAAAGTAAATATACAGGAGATCTCTTTTCGGGTCGTATTCTATTCTCATGTCATTGCTCCTTCTTGGGGAAATCCCTGCCGTATCGCGCCTTTGCAGTAAGAAGGATTATTTGGCCTTTCCCCTGCTTGTAATACACACTCACCTCTTTTTCCTCAAACCTTGCCCCTTCCCACTCACGATTATATGGGAACACAAAGACTTTTCCAATCACTCCTGGCTTAGAGTCATCTGCTTCCCATCCTTCGTTTATCACCCTTTCAATTTCTTCCCTTGTTACGCCACGCTGTTGCATACGCGTCCTTATATGAGGATGAATATCTGAATCATCAATTTTAATCCTTGGTTTGAGTTTCACTGTGAATTCTTCTTTATCATACGTCGGTCAAAAATTCAATCTTATGAAAAACCTTCTCTGCGGTAGTGTCCAGACTACCCTTCGGGTAGTGCCCCTCCTTTATGCTTTGGGGTATCATGCCAGTATTGTCGTGTGTGTGAGGCTCATCTCCTTGATGGGATTGGATGCGGCTGGTCTTCCCCGCCCGATCCGCCTCTGGGTGGGTGCCCGGAACCCCTGAGTCCTGTTCCTGTAATTTCCGCTCTCTGGCGCTCCCGATCCCTAAAAACATTGTCCTGATTTCACATCTCTGCAATTGATTTTCTTTCCCAAAACAGGCATACTTCATTCCCAAACCGGGAGGACCCTGTTGGAAATATTATCAAATATCCAGAGGTGTTTCTCAACTGATAAAGCATTCTATACCTTTCATGCCAGAGAAGAGATGGAAAGGAGGAATTTGGCCGGATATTTGATAGTGAGGTCGAGGATGCTATTTCAAATGGAGAAATAATAGAATCATATTTGGAAGATAAACCTTATCCGAGCGCCCTTGTTTTGGGTTTTACGAAGGCGAAACGGCCTCTCCACATTGTTTGCGCCTATGATGGTGACGATGATTGTGCTATAGTAATAAAAATATATCAGCCTGATCCCAGGTTATGGATTGACTATAGAAGGAGGAAGGAATGAAATGCGTTATCTGCAGGGGTGATAACATCGTTCTAAAGGAAGTCCTGGAACATATTGAGGAGGGGCATAATGTTATTGAATTTCCTGTGAACTTGAACCTGTTGGACAGGTATTTCATCCTAAATCATAATCTTGTCAGAGAGCTACCCCGATGCCCTTGGGCGATACTTGAGGCAGCCTACGAGGTGTGGTCTGGTAACAATTAATAATGGAATAAGCCATGTTTAGAATTTCTTCCAAAGAAATTTTTGATTTTATTTACGGATGGAAACAATTACCATTAAAGGAGATGGAAACAATAGATGTGCCGGGCGTTTATGAAACTGACGAAGGACAATACCAAAAATGTAAGGATTTATATTTAACCCTGTCAGAAAAGCTGAATCGTTCTTTAGAAAACGATCTTTATAAAAGAGCAGCAATTTCTACAATATCACAATTTTTATTCAAAAAAAGGAATGTCATATCAATAAATATGCCTTCCGAAAAATACCGTTCAGAAATGGCTCGTTCGTTGACAATTAGGGCTCCAAAATTTTTCTCTGAAATAGAAAGGCTCCTAAAAATCCTTGAAATATCATGTCAACCTATTGATTTTGACAATGCTATTCTTTCGAAGATTGACTACCATACTCAGAAAATGGCAAGTAACGAAGATTATACATATTTTGACTATAAGAATATTTTCTTTTCGCTGAACAACTGCTCTACTCCTTTGGATTTGTTATTTAGGGGTTTATTCATAGCCAGAGCCAAAATGAATGTTGCAAAATTTATGAAGATAGTATTCGTTATTTCCATTTTGATTTTCATTTTGCTCATTGCAATTTGTTAAATTACTTTAATTTGCCCTGATTTTATTGAATCATATGCCGCAGATGGATGATTTTTGATTGTCCGAAACAAGAGATATAGTGATCTCTGTTCCCCACCCAATACCATCTGTGTTAATTATTTTTCAACATCACTGCAAAGAGCGGGGCACAGATACCCCTGGCCCAGTTGGCTGACATCAAGCTCACGCAAGGTCCGGCCATGATCAGGGATGAGAACGGGATGCTGGCCGGTTATGTATATGTGAATGTTGCAGGTCGGGATGTGGGGAGCTATGTGGCCGATGCCAAGAAGACCGTGCTGGATCGGGTGACCCTGCCTACAGGGTATTCACTGACCTGGAGCGGTCAATACGAATATATGCAGCGGGTGAAGGAAAGGCTGGTGTATATTCTTCCTCTGACCTTATTAATTATTTTCTTTCTTCTCTATTTGAACACAAAGTCCTTTACCAAGACGATGATTGTGCTACTGGCTGTGCCATTCTCTGCGGTAGGGGCCATCTGGCTTTTATATGCCCTGGGGTATCATTCTTCGATAGCCGTGTGGGTGGGGCTCATTGCCTTGATGGGCCTGGATGCGGAGACAGGGATATTTATGCTGCTGTATCTGGACTTGGCCTATGACGAGTGGAGGGAAAAGGGAAGATTAAAGACCAAAGAAGATTTGAGGGAAGCGATTCTCTACGGCGCAGTCAAGAGGGTTCGTCCAAAGGTCATGACCGTGGTCTGTGCCTCTATTGGCCTTTTGCCTATTATGTGGTCCACCGGCACAGGTGCGGATGTGATGAAACGCATTGCTGCCCCGATGATCGGGGGCCTGTTCACATCATTCGTTATGGAATTATTGGTGTATCCAGTGATCTACGAGCTCTGGCGTTCCCGTGAGATCAAAACAGACTCCTCAGGGTAACCGCAGACTTCAGTCTGTGCAATGCCTTGTCTACTCCACTGCCTCAGGCGGATCGAAACAATATCCGCAATATTCTTACTCGTTATATTGACCTGTAATCTTCAAAAATACGGTGCCAATAATCCTGCGAACCAATCCTTTCAGGGAAAGCTTTCGCCCTCTAATCCTAATAACATTCAATACAATCAAATCAAGAAGGTCTCTCTTTTTATTTTCTTTTGGTAAATTATCAATCCACGCTGACCATCTTTCACGGGTTAACCTATCTACATACGCCGATGCAAAGTCTTTATCTACTAAATAAGCAATATCAAGCCATGAAACTGCATGTTCTATGATATGGGCTGGAACATCAAGTGTAGCTGAAACATTTTCAAGGATACTTTCTTGTTTTTGTGAATAATGTTTCATTTTTTCAAAAGATTCGGCACCACCAAACATATAATATTCAACTGAATCATGATATATAAGATATTTATAAAAAAGTTTCATTACATGGTTTTGTAATTCTTCTTCAACAGGCTCAATTAATTTTTTTCCGTATCGGAACAACTCAGTTTTTGATGGAGTTTTTACCATTTTCCTCAAAACTTCAACTTTTTCAAGATTATCTTCCGTTCTTTCTACGATTGTATTGAAAAAATAATCAGACATTGCACTTATCCTTTTATTTCCATCCTGCGATCAAGTTCTCTAAACCATTTACTAAAATACGGCCATACGCCATTACCAACATCTGGTTAGTCTCCGGGCCCGCCATAATGTCATCTTCGAGCTCTGGCGCTCCCGCTTCCTTAAAATATAATGCCCTTTTTAACTTACGTCTGATAGTCAACATTCAATTCCTTGATAAATGAAGTGTAGGCATTGGTCAATAATTGCGCAAAAACCAGGGAGGAACCTAAACTGCCCTTGCTTGGTGCGCCAAGTATATTTACGAAAATTTCATCATAGAGTTCAACGAAATATTTTGGAGAATCATTAGGGAATGCTGCATCCAAATTCCTGTACTTTGCTCTATCAATTGTGAGATTGAAGACTGAAAAAATGTCGTTCATAAACGTCTCAGCATCCAATCCCTCCTGATGAAGAACGGCAAGATTGCCTTTATTCTTAAGAAAGACAATAACAAAATGAATGCAAAGTAATTGGAAGGCGTCGAACATTTTTTGTTTATCGAGTTTATATATGTTTACTTTGAATGAATTTTCTTTGAACAACAAATAAGAAAACAAGGAATCTATGTAACCAACGCACGAATAAACCCACATCCTAATAAAATCTGATTTGGGTCTTTTCTGAACATTTTTGAGTAGTTTGATAACATTGCTTCCAATAAGTTTATTGTGGTAATAGATTCTGCCCGAAAGCAAATCTCTAATATAAGATAAAAATTTCATATTGTTCTATTTAACCTCACAAAAGTCCTCGGCTATTTCCAACCCCCGATCAAATTCCCTATCCATTTTTCTAAAATACGGGCACAAACAGTGACCAGCTGTTCGTCTCTTGGGTTCTTAGCTTCTTTGCGGCCATGGAAAAAATTGCATCGGACTCGATATATGGCCTCGACAATGTTAGGAATATCTTCTGTATTCGTTATATTGACGTCAGGAAACTTTCCTCTTGAATCTTTTATTGGGGAAAGTGAGACTATGCCATGTAGGATTTTACAAGTATCTTTACTCTCGAATGCATAATTAAAAGAGGAGATCAGATCCAATGCCGGCAAATCCCGTTTTTGCTCTTTCAGATATTCGATCATCTCTCGATCGCGCTCTTTACCTGACCGGAAATCGAGCCAGGCATTGAAGCAAATCCAGAGGAAGACAAACCTTGAAAATACATCTCTCTCACGCCTTGCCTTTTCATGCCACACTTTTATAAGATTTTTGATCTTTTGTTCTTCCATATATTCTAAGGTGACTTGAGAACTTTATTATGAGTGCCGATTGCTCTCAAGATTAAAGCACCGCCTTGAATAGAGAAAGTAAGCCGGTGATGAAGGTCCACCCTGGCTTCGAAGATTCCCTCTCTGCCCTTAATTTTTTTGACTTGGAGTGAGGGATGGCGAAGGTTTTGTGATAGGAGAAGGAGGGTTTTGTCGGTTTTTTGCTGTATATGGTTCGGAAGTAATTGATAATCTTCCTTGAAGGGTTCGGTGCGGACGAACTTCAATCTTTTAATTCTCTGATGAGTTCTTTCATGCTGTCGAAGACTTTAATCCTGCCTTTTTTGAGGGCACGGTCTGCTCTGCGTTCTTTTGCCTGCCACTTTTTTGTCCAGAACCACACTTGGCCGGGGTCAATGACTTTTTCCAACATCTTCAGTCGTGAATACTCCTTAAAATCAAGGATGACACCCTTAGTCTTTCCCGTCCTGTCTATAATAAAAGCCTCTTTTAGCGCGGCCGCTCTCATATTACTTTTATATGTGAAAAGTTCTTTGTTGTCAATCCAAGGCAGATGGTGATCATGACGGCCATTGGGGGGGAGAACATTGCCTACACGGTGGAGGGGAGGGAGCGATATCCCATCAATGTCCGGTATGCCCGTGAGCTGCGAAATGATATTGACCGACTGAGCCGTGTCCTCGTGCCAACCAAGAGCGGGGCCCAGATACCCCTGGCCCAGTTGGCTGACATCAAGCTCACGCAAGGTCCGGCCATGATAAGGGATGAGAACGGGATGCTGGCCGGTTATGTATATGTGAATGTTGCAGGTCGTGATGTGGGTGGCTATGTAGCCGATGCCAAGAAGGCCGTGCTGGATCGGGTGACCCTGCCTACAGGGTATTCCCTGACCTGGAGCGGGCAGTACGAGTACATGCAGAGGGTCAAGGAAAGGCTGGTGTATATTCTTCCTCTGACCTTATTAATTATTTTCTTTCTCCTCTACTTGAACACTAAGTCCTTTACCAAGACGATGATTGTGCTACTGGCTGTGCCATTCTCTGCGGTAGGGGCCATCTGGCTTTTATATGCCCTGGGGTATCAGTCCTCGATAGCTGTGTGGGTGGGGCTAATTGCCTTGATGGGCCTGGATGCTGAGACAGGGATATTTATGCTGCTGTATCTGGACTTGGCCTATGACGAGTGGAGGGAGAAGGGAAGATTAAAGACCAAAGAAGATTTGAGGGAAGCGATTCTCTACGGCGCAGTCAAGAGGGTTCGTCCAAAGGTCATGACCGTGGC
>Ga0315309_1000396_pt1 | contig 26202 bp, 42 predicted proteins | sample TDP4_MG_FD_203080 | JGI IMG/M metagenome (GOLD analysis project Ga0315309, IMG submission 203080) | Freshwater sediment microbial communities from Lake Towuti, South Sulawesi, Indonesia - TDP4 | ecosystem: Environmental > Aquatic > Freshwater > Lake > Sediment | place: Indonesia: South Sulawesi...
AAATTCATTTCTGTTTTTCCTCCAGTGCCTTAACACGCTCTACCTGAAAATTAAGCGTCTAGGCTTTAAACTGTTTATGAAAGTATCTTCTATAACTTTTGTTCAGCTTCGCAAAGAAAAAGGGAAGGTTATGGCTCTTCGCTTGCTTCCTCTTTAGGCTTTTCTATGGCCGCCTCTTCAACGGCTTCCTCAGCGATCTTCTCTTCGGGAACCACAACTGGAGGCAACTCCATGACCTCGATTTTCTTCTTAATTTCTGCAACTTCAGCCTCAAGTTTAGTAATACGCTTCTGAAACTCGTCAATCGTACTCAACGCTTAGCCCTCTATGCTGTGAAGCCTATGGCGAACCAGTCAACTGTGCCAGCAAAGCCTACGGTGGCCGTGATGCTGAAGGTTGCTCCGCCCGTGCCTACAACGAAAGCTACGCTTGTGTGAGCCTCCGTACCAGATCGTCTAAAGCCAATCCATGGAAAGATTATGCTCTTCAGATGTGTCGGGATCTCTCTTGGTGAGCCACCTGTGGCTATAACTGCTACCCATGTTGTGCCGTGGTCTATGATCGTGTAGCTGTCCTCAAAGAAAATGCGCTTATCCGATATTCTTCCGAGCAGTCGAACCATTTTCACTCACAATTGGTAGTTATATTAAAGAAAGTTTTATAATCTTAACCGCTTCAAAATAGGGGCTATTGAGGTCTAAATATGGGCAAGATTGGTGAAGGAAATGTATCCAAAAGCAAACGAAGATTAGGGGTTCCAAAGGGGGCAATTTTTTACCTTAAGCTTGCAGGGGGAGAAACTATCGAATTTCTGACAACTTCGACTGACTTAACAGAAGAAGAACTGGCAGACGACTGCCTAATCATTAAAGTCTTAAGAGGAAAGAAAGTTGGTTAAGCACTACGTTTTTGTTACTTCAAAGGGCGGTAGCCACTTTCCTGAACTTCTAGACCCCGAAGTTTTGAAGCCTGGGTCGGGAAACTGGTATAGAGCTTTTAATGCCTATTCAAACTGGACTGGAGAACTTCGAGAGAGGGGGAGTCTATGCAAGGATGACTTCGAAAACTTCGACATTATTCACTTAACGCTGGCTGGAGTAAATGTTCAACTCATCAAGGACATACGCCAAGTTCTCGGCGACAGCAGTAGCACACTCCTAATCCTAAGCACAGACTACACCATTGAAAACTTCGAAAACGGTTTCATCCATCCGCTTGACATGCACGAAGGCGCCAAATGCGCAGACTTCATTTTTGCTCAAGAACCAAAACAACAGGTTCTATGGAACTATATTGTTCAAGAGTACATGAAAAAGAGTTGGAGAGTTCCATTAATTACGCACCCTGTCAACACGGAAGAATTAAAGCGAATGTATGTGACCCCCGAGCAACGACTGGACCTATGTGCCTACCTTTATCATAAATACGATAGACAAACTGTGATTCCAAGTATGCTCTTAGACGGATTAGGTATCCCATCGCTAATGCTTGGGTACTTAGACACCCAAGCTCTTCAAGCAGGTCGCGGATTAGGAAAAGCAATTCCCGCTGGCCACTTCCACTTTAACGCGGGATGGCTAGACTGGAAAACCTACATTTACGTACTAAGACACTGCACATTAGCGTTGGACTACTACATGTTCTCGAGCTACAGCCGATTTCCCCAAGAAACCGCTTGCTTAGGTATTCCTATGGTCTGCTCGACGCACAGCTATACCGGAACATTGCTTTACCCGGAAACAGCGCATAGCCCATACGATTTGCCTAGTCTAAGGAAAAGCCTAGAAAAGCTTGTCAAAGACCAAGAACTCTGGAAGAAAACTGCTGATTATGCCTTCGAAAAAGTGGAAACTATGAACTGGCACAACAGCGTCGAAAACTTACTGAAAGCGATGGAAGAGAGAGGTTTCAAAGTTTGACTCGTTATCTTGTGACAGGCGCTACGGGAAGCATAGGGTCAGCTCTTACTAGAAAACTGCTTGAAAGCAAGGAAAACTTCGTTGACGCGTTTGATAATAACGAATATGGCTTAGCGGTGCTAGAATCTGAATTGGCAACTGAGAATCTTAAGATTATTATTGGCGACATCAGAGACAGATATAGACTAGAATTGCTTGTTGCATCAAAGCCTTACGATGCCATCATTCACTTAGCCGCCTTAAAGCGAGTAGAGGCAGCAGAAGAAAATGTGGCTGAAGCCATTAAAACAAACGTTTTAGGAACAATAAACGTTATAGAAGCATGCGAGAGAGCGCCACCTGGAAAGTTTCTGTTAATCTCGTCGGATAAAGCCGTTCCAGTGAACGAAATAGGTGTTTATGGCGCCACGAAGTTTCTTCAGGAAAGAATAGTGTTATCATGTAAGGCTATGAGGTGCGCGGTTGCACGGTTCGGCAATGTGAAGGGAACAAGAGGCGATGTCTTTGAAATTTGGAAGAAGCAAGCAACTGAGGGAAAACCTTTAACTCTAACAGACCCTCAAGCTAGAAGATTTTATTGGGAAATGCATGAAGCCATTAACTTCATCGTTATGTGCCTATCAATAATGCAGGGTGGAGAAATCTTCATTCCAGAAATGAAAGAGTACAACATGTTGCAGATGTTTCGCATGACATTTCCGAAAGAAGACTATATAGCAATAGGACTGCGCCCCGGGGAAGTTCTTCTACATGAGTTAATGACGCAAAGTGAACGTCTAAGGGCTGAACGAACTCTATGGGGTTGGATAATCCGATGATTCCCTTTTTTAAAGTTCCACAACTAAACTTTCAAGAAGTTAGGAAACTCAAAATTGACATAGCCAACATTCTAGGATCCGGTATTCTAACGGATAGTGAGTATTGCCGACACTTCGAAAATGAGGTTAAACATTTCTATCATGTTGACTATGCTTTTGTAGCTCCAAACGCAACAGTAGCCTTAGACACACTCGTTAAAGTCATAGACCCCCGCACCATCTATAGTTCAAGCTTCACTTGGAAAACCCTACTTAGCGTTTTCACTGGACGACAAGTGATGTGGCTTGACATCGACAAACAAACATGGTTGCCTATTAATAATGAACGGATGCTCGGATCAGAAGCCTTGGTTATCTATAACCACACTTTTGGCAACATCGGCGAAGCACCGAGAAGTTGGCATGAACACCTCATCTATGATGGAGCACAAGCGTTCGGAGCTGAAATCAAAGAATTCGGAGATGCGACAGTTTTCGGCTTCGCACCTACTAAACCTGTCACATGCGGGGAAGGTGGCATGATAGTGATGAATAACTCGAAAATCGCAGAACTCCTAGAGAAGCAACGCGATGCTCTACTGAGAATGCCCGAAATAAATGCTGCCGTCGGCTTAACCTATCTAAAAAAGCTTCCAGAAGTGATGAAAGAACGTCGGAAAATCTGGCGTTACTACGACCAATACTTGCCATATCCACACCAAGAAGTGCCTTTCAGCCACAGTTTCAGCGTCTACGGCATTTTGGTCTCGGAAAGAGAAAAGCTGATTGAGAAAATAAAGGACAAAATGGAATACCGCGTTTACTACGAGCCTCTACATCGAGGGCTTAAGAACACTGATTGGCTATTTGAAAGAATTCTTTGCATTCCAAGTTATGCTGGCTGTCCATACAAGGAAATTGCGGAGATTTTAAGTTGAAAGTGTTAGTTGTTGGTTTAGGCGAAATCGGCTCGGCTCTACTAGAAATAGTGGATGAATTCCACGATGCAGAGGGTTACGACATTAAAAAACCGTCAGCGTTACCTAGAAAAGTTGACGTGTTGCACATTTGTTTTCCATACTCAGAAAACTTTGTTGATTACGCTGCAGACTATATGAAGAAAACGAACCCTGACCTCGCCTTGATTGAGTCAACTGTGCTTCCAGGAACCACGCAGAAGGTTCACAAGAAACTCTTAGCCATAGATCTCTGTCATAGTCCAGTGAGAGCGCGAATAGCAGATGGCATCAAGTGGGGATTCTACAACTACACAAAATTCATTGGTCCCATAAATGAAGAAAGCGGAGTCAAAGCACAGAAATATTACAAATCACTAGGCTTCGAGACAAAGGTCTGCACATCTCCTTTGGAAACGGAGTTTGCAAAACTAATACACCTCGCCTATTTCAGCGTCATATTGGGATGGAACCAAGAAATGCGGAGAATAACTCGGAAACACCGTGTCAACTTTGCAGATGTAGCGTCATTTCTAGAAACAAACACTCAGGAAAGCGAATTCAGATTTCCCGTTCCAGTTTACGATGGACAGCCAATAGGCGGACACTGCATTATTCCAGCCCTAAACCTTCTCAAGAGAAAGTTTAAGTCAAAATTCATCGAAGCCGTGCTAGAATCGGATGAAAGGAGAAGAGAAGAGTGCCCACAGTCATCTGACCAGCTATGGGGTAAATGAAATGGTTAAAGTCACTCTCGTTCGCCCAAGGTATAAAAGCATCTGGGAATGTCTGGCACTAGGCTACATTGCTAGCTATCTGAAAACGCACTATAAAGGCATTTTAGATATCGACTTTTTTGATGGATTCTTCGACTCTGACAAGCAGATCATAGAAGGTTCTGTCGGCTCCGACTATGTTGGGTTTTCATGCACTTCTCCACAAATGAAACCAGCTTTAACTTTGGCTGCCGAGATAAAGAGGCAAAATCCAAGGGTTACAACGGTTTTCGGCGGACATCACCCTTCAAGCATGCCAGAGGAAACTTTAGAGCTTCTAAATGTGGACTTGGTTGTGCAAGGCGAAGGAGAAACAGGGATGCTTTCAGTAGTAAGCCAAGAAAGAATTGAAGGTTTATGGCGCTCCAACCCTGTGGAAAATCTTGACACTATACCTTTTCCAGACCGTAGGCTGATTCGCCAAGACAGAACCCTAGCTTTAGCAGAGAAGAACGATGGAGAACGCATAGCTTCAATCCTAAGCGGAAGAGGCTGCCCATTCCACTGTATTTTCTGCACAGGTGATAGAGATGTTTTTGGTTCTAAGCTACGAAAGAGAAGCGTAGGCAACGTGCTAGACGAAATGGAACAGCTAGTAGCCGAGTGGAATGTGGAGTTCATCAAATTTGCGGATGCAGAATTGAATTCCGTTTTTACTTGGGTTCTTCTCTTCTGCTTAGAGAAAATAGCTAGAAACCTCTCCGTACCTTTCGGCTGTAACATTCACGCAAACCTCATAGACAAAAGAACATTAGAGCTTATGGCAAAAGCTGGTTGCCGAGAAATTTGGGTAGGCGTAGAAAGTGGGTCCCCCCGAATTTTGAAGGAAATCAAGAAAGGCACAACAATAAAGCAGATTGAAAACGTGTTCAGATGGGCTAGGGGTTGGGGGATTCGAACTCGGGCGTACTTCATGGTTGGATTTCCCTCTGAAACTCGAAAAGACTTTAACATGACCCTTAAGCTAGCTGAGAGAATAGATGCCGATGTCTATGGAATGACTATTTTGTGTCCGTATCCAGGCACTCAGCTCTACTCTGAAAAGTACGCAGATGTGGACTGGAGCAAGACGGATGAATATGGAAACGACTTTTACAGGACAGAAAACTTTAGTTCCGAAGACCTAAAAGCCATGCAAGCTGAGTTCACAGAAAAGTTTAAGGATCGCTTATGTTGGAGACAGAGAGAAGTGAGTTAAAGTGAAAATTGCTGTTACGAATCTGAGTATTCCTTATCACACCGTCAACTTCCACCGACACCTCAAAGAAGCAGGATACGAAGCTACGCTCATAGAAGGCAACATCTTAAAGGTTGACTGGCGACAGTACGATGTGCTCTGGAACGTAGGCAGTTTTCTAAGCATGAACATGGACATCCTCTACGAACTGATAAAAAAGAAGAACCCGAAAATCAAAATCATTTCGCATTGGGTTGGCACAGACCTGCTTCAATTATACCAGTTTGTGAGTACCCGCAAGAAATGTCTCTCATGCGTCTTGCAGGACATCGACCTAAACGTTGCTGACAACCAGTTGTTCATCAAAGAATTCTACGAATTGACTGGACAAGACTGCGAGTATGTGACGCTTATCCCAGAAAAACCTTTAGATTTGAAGCCATTACCAGAAAAGTTTGCTGTCGCTTGCTACGCTTATCATCCACGCCTAGAATTCTACCGTTTCGCCACCATTATCGACACAGCTACGAAGATGCCAGACGCAAACTTCTACTTTTTCAGGCTAGAAGGAGAATCACCCATCAAAAACGTGCATTACTTGGGTTGGGTAGATGGCGAAAAGAAGATGGAATATCTCGAAAAGTGTAGCGTGGCTCTAAGCATTCCTCTGCATGGAAGCTTAAGCGTCTTAGCCATCGAAATGTTGCAGTTGGGACGTCGAGCCATAACAAGCGAGTCTCATCCGCACTGTTATCATGCACAGAAGCCAGACGACATCATCCGTTTCTTGACTGAGATTAAGGATAAAGTGTCGCCTGACGAGGAAGCAAGCAGATTTTACCGAGAAGAATACAGCCAGAAGCATCAATTAGAGCTAGTAAAACAAGCACTCAAAAAACTTGGTGTTTGAAACTTAGATAGGAAAAAAAAGAGGAAACTTGGGTTTAAGCGTAGCAGCGTATTGTTTTAGACTCGGTTTTTCCAAGAGCCAAAGTCTCTAAAGGTCCAAGCGAAGCGGGTTCGGTGGCTGCTTTTACTGCTTCATGTAGTCCTAGAATGGTGTTGTGTATTGCGAATGATGCATAGAAGCCTTTCCAGAAGTCGGGTTGATCGGGTTCAGTTACGAGTTTGTATGCTCCGAGTCCGCCGGCACCTAAGTCGATTGCTGATTCTATGGCTAATGTGGTTTGCCTGTTTTGTGGTGTTGAGAAAAGCCAAGCTACAAACTTTCCGCCAGCCATGGCAGCAGTAATCACTGACCCGAAGACATATCCGCCAGCAGCTTCAATCAGATTCATTAATTTTATCCCCCGCCTAAGCATGTTCATCGGCGTACTGTATGTAGACGTCGACGCTGGCCACTTTTGCGGTGAGCTGAATGTGATCGCAGAGGGCTTCTTCAAAACTCCAGAAGGGCAACGACTTCTCCGTAACTTCGTGTGCAGGCCAGTCTTGCACTTCGTTTCCACTTAGCGGAAACGCGTCTACTGCTGTGACGGTGGCACCCAGAAGCCTATCTAGGTACAGTTTGTTTGCGCCTCCGCTCAGCTCCGAAATCTTCAGCCTATAAACGCCTCGTATGCTGTTGACTGGAATGGCGCTTGTGACGGTGACAGCAGCCGTGCCAACCGTTTTCTTTTCTGAGTGTAAGTCTCCTTTGCGCACCATGTTATGGACTCTCCATTAGCGTTTTCGTCCAATCTAACAGGCCAGTAGGCATTAAGTCTTTAAGCCAAGAAGGAATCGGAGCGGGCTCGTCTATTCCGCCAACCGTGTGTTTTTTACATTTGCGTTGACCCTTCAAGCAGTCCTCTATGAGTGCCCGTTCCTTCATGATGTTGTAGGTGTAGGTTCGAATGTCAAAGTTCATCACTACATAGTTCATCGTGTACGTTAGCGGATTGTAGACTTGGAATTGTGGCCACATGTCGTGAAGCGTGAACAGTTCTGTGCGTTTGCTGAATGGTCCGTCGTAGGGACTTTCGTCTCCGTCGACATAGCCTACGTCGCCAGTGAGCGTGCGGATTATGGCTAAGAGGCTGTTTCTGTCTTTTCGTGCGGGATACTGCTTAAATATTCGCGCCTTTGGAGGACTGGCTCCCCAGAAAATGTGTTTTATGAACTCTTGCTCATGAGGTTCAAGATAGTGCCTGTTGCTACTATCCTGTATTTCGTTCCAAGCGCTGAGGTTGCTAAGTGCCGAGCAACTGCCAAGGTTCCAAGGCACTAAATTGCTATCTTCCACGCCTTTAACTCGGAAAACCACCCAGCCCTCACTGAACTGCAAAGCAAACAAGAAGCCTTCCTCAAGGAAAAAGTCTCTATGCGAAGTCTGAAGCAAAGATACCTGACTCATCTTTAATCTCAACCTTTTCTTGCGAGATCAGCACCTTAATTGTCGGTAGCGCTATATCTAATTTTCGTAGAAAATCTTCACTTTTAAAATTGTTTTAAATCAAAGAAGAAAAAAAGAGGGGGGAATGGCAGATTACTATGTCTGCCAAGTTACGCTTGTCGTATTCTTCAGAAACGCGCCTAAGCCGATTGATAATCCTCCGAGAGCAAGGTTTTCTGTGCCTGCTACATCTGCGAAGAGGTCTGCGAACAGCTCGTCTGTGCTAGGCATCACGAACATTGTTGGTAACGGATAGATTGAAACTCCATTCTTGTTGTCTCCGAGTCTTATGCTACGGAAATCGTAGGGTAGGAACTTTGTTCTGCCGATGCTGAACTGTACTTCGCTTGCGTAGGGTATCGGGCTAGAAAAGCTCTTCAAGTATAGGATGATTTGTCCCATACGCTTGTCTAAGAGGTAGCCTGTGTTTGCCGTGCTACTGCAAAGCCAGTCAGCCCAAGTTTCCGCTGAGACAGCGTGTTCCCAAGTGTCTCTGATGGCGCCTACACCATCGCCTCTTTTTGTGTGCACTGGTCGGATTATAGTGAAGCCGAGTTCCGTGTCTTCTGCGTATATGCCTCTGAACGTTGGATGCGAAGGAATAGCCTGTTTGACAGCGCGTACCGCGGCTAGAATCCAGTCTTTACGCTCCATGATAAGCTGGCGCTCAACACTGTCAACCGTGCCAAATAGCAAGGCAAGTTGCTGCTCAAAGAAAGCCATTTCAATTGAGTCTAGGTCTGCAAGCTCGTACTCTTTTTCGTATAAACTAAATTTTTCTGGCATTTTTCATCTCTCCCATTAAGCGTAAACTTGTCTTACTGGAGCTGGGGGTACAGGAACTGTTGGCGGTGCTGCGGGAACTGTTGGCGGTAGCGGTGGCGGTAGCGCAGGGGGTGCAGTCGGAAGTCCTAAGGCTGCTGCGAAAGACCGCCCAACGTTGTCCCATGCGACTTTTATCTCATCCATTGATTTCATCCCGAACGCTCTCGCGATCATTGACCAGTCTCCGTATGTTATGCCAAACCGTAGATGGCCGATGGCTTCAGCGATTTTTGCGAGGTCAGCTGGCGTTGGGTCTAGTCCTTCAGCGAGCAAGTGCTTGGCGATGGCGTGTATGTCTTCAGTATCTCTAGCTGACCAACCATATCCAGCGATCGCTGGACCTGCAAACTGGGGCGCAACGGCTAGGACGAAGCCGGCGAGGGCTTTGCCAACTTTGGCTCCGAACGTCTCGATGAGGTTGTCGAACGGAAGCTCTAATATCCAAGCTACGGCTTCGGGAACCCATTGTCGGCCTGTTTCTCCAGCGGGGATCCTTAGAGCCTCTTCCCAAGGTCGAATAAACGCGTCAATTTTTTCAAACACGTTCAATCACCTAAACTCATAAACTTTTAATAGCAACTTAGCATAATAAGACTTTTGGTGAAGTTTGTGGCTGAAACGAGAAAAGGCATGAATCTTTTCGAGGGTTTAGCGCGTCTGTTTCGTTTTGATGTGCTGTCAGCGAATTGGCGTTATGTGCTCGCGAGTTTTGAACCTGTGACGATTGCACTGGGAATTGCTGCTGCGCCTTTGGTTATCGATTTAGTTCATAAAAAATTGAAAGAGGCAGGGTGGGTGAGTTAGGTGGCTAAGCTGGTTGTTACGGTTCGTGACGCGATAACTAGGGCTGTGTTGCCCTACATCCACACGGAAGCAGATGGGGTTGTGTTAACGACTGGACTTGATGGAACATGCGTCTTCGAGGTTCCGCTTGGAAAAACTGTGATAGTTAAGGCGAGAAGTCCAATTCATCGCCCTTGGAGTAGGTCTGTTCCTGTGACGGCTGAACGAGTTGAAGTGTCCGCAGATTTGGAGAAAGCTATCTTTTGAAGGCTATAATCGCGAGCCCATTTATTTTCCCTCCAACACAACTGAGTTATGCGTTGGCTGATGAGTTAGAGAAGGTTATTCGCGGTTTCGGTTGGACTGTTGTTCGTTTGCATGGACCACAAAACTTACGTTTATTTTTCAGTTATGTTTTAGCAGCTCACCCTGATGCTGTGTTGATAGCATACCTCGGACACGCTAGCGCCACCGCTTTCATGGGAGAAGAATTTGCGGGTCTAGGGATTCTTGCAGTTGATAACGTGAACGATGCCCGAGAACGCGTTATTGTGGGGATGCCTGCTTGCTTGTCCGCGAGGGTTCTGGGTCCAAGCTCTGTGAAGGCTGGTGCAAAGGCTTTCGTAGGTTCAGTAGAAGAGATGTATGCCCAATGGAACGAGCCAGAGAGAAATTATCTTGCGGATTGGTTTGATTACACGCTTACGTTTTATAGGTCGCTTGTAGGTTCGTTGACTGCTGGTAAAAGTGTTCAAGAATCAGTGGAGAAGGCGGTGAATGATTACCGTGCGCGTTGCACATACTACATGGATTTATACAAAAGTAAGCTAGAGACGTGGCCTAACAGTGATTTCTATTACATGGCATGTCGACAAAATCGCGATTATGTCGTTGGTTTTATTAGGTAGTTTTCTCTACTAACGTTTGTGGTTAGTTTGGCTGAGGATATTCAGAAGCGGTTAGAGGAGATGCGCAAGAATTTTGAGGAAATCGTTAGGAACATAGGTGCCTTGATTGTTGGAGGTTGCATAGCCACCGTTGTCGTTTTAGGGGCAGGCGCTTATGTTTGGTTAAAAAGTGAACATCACAGCAGTAGCCATAGCCATTCAAGTGGCCCGAGAAAGTTTGTAGTCCGCTATCTCGACGGTGTCGGGAAGGAACACACTGAAGAAATCGAGGATGACATAGCATTCTACCAAAGAGTGAGGCGAGAAGGTTTCTCAGTAATTAGCATCCACAAGCTAAAGTGAAATTTAATTGAGTAAAGAAGAAAAAGACCAAGATGAAACAACCGACATTTTCAGCGAGCTGTATCGTCTTGGCCTGTTAATTTTTTGTGATGACGCACCTGACTTCCCAGAAATCATTTCGACATGGGGGAAAGAGCCTGGGCGACATGGAGTTTTGAAGGGGACAACTATGCCTAATTTGCCACCGCATCCTCATCATTGGATTGTTGGAGCATTAATAATGAGTGCTTCCGCATTAGGAAAAGTTTGGTTTGCCTTCGACTCCGCTAGGCGGGCTTCTGAGCTGATTCAGCCGAAGGTTTAGGCTCCTTCTTTTCTATTTCAATTTTAAAGCCTAGCATTTCCAGAATCTTAAGTGCTATCCAATTGCCACTAAGGGCGTCAAGTTGTTTGGCAACTTTGTCGATTTCATAGTACATTCTGAAGATTTTGTCGTCTGCATAAATTGTGACTATGGCAGTGCGGTTTTCAAGATCCAGCGACGTTTCTATTTTCAGCAGTATTCCTCCTCATCATCGAGTTTAGCTTTTGGTTTAAGCAGTCTCTTTTCGTGCGCTGTTCGCGGTTTGAAGTGTTTACTGGATACTTTTCTTGTCGCCTGAGCTCCCGCTTTCGCCACTTTTCGTGGCGGGCGGAAATTCCATTTTTCAGGAAACTCTTCTTCAGCCATTTTGACATCTGGTTTTGTTTCTGTTGCTTGCGAAGTGGAAGTTTCAACTTGTTTCGGCTGTTCAGATAATCTGAAGAGCTTTTTGAGGAACTTCTTAATCTGAAATACGGTCTAACCTCCTTCCACATCTCCGGCAGGCTATGATGCGTGGGTTGACTCTAGGCGGGGCTGGAACGATATAAGGAACATGCCCAAACAGTTTACATTGAAAAGTTTTAATTTTATGTAAAACGTTTACTGAGAACGCGACTAAGGGGAATGTTAAAGCCATGTCTAATTTGCCCAGAAGGCAACAGGGGTTTCCGAAGGCGCATGTTATCCCAGTCTTCGGGTGGGGCGTAGTTAAGTAATAAGGGCATTTTTCATACAAGCATAAGCCGAATTCGAACGGTCCGATTTTAAGTTTCAGTTGGATATCCTTCCCATGTGAAAGCATAAAGGCTTTCGTAACTTGCTTTGCAGCATCGGTTTAAGTAGTCGATTCCTTCTGGCGTGTCGAGTATGGCTTTGCATTCTGGTTTTTGGGCTAATATATTGTATATTTTTGTAGCGTCTGCGATGTAGGTTTCAATGAATTGCGCCCAGAACATTTGTAGTGCTAAGCGAAAAATAGGGGAAACAAGGGGATGTCCTAAGTGGAAGTGGTTGAGGCTAAGGAAAAGTATGTCTATGTTGCTGCTTATTGCGTTTCTCAGGTTTTCCGCGTTTACATAGTTGTTTAGTGCCCATCGCATGAAGCGGTCGATTAAGGCGTCTGGTTTTCTAGCTTCAACTAGCTGCTGGAGGCTTTTCGCCACTTTCCTTGGACTGGGCTGGCTCACTTTCCGCTTTCTCCGCCTCTTTTGGTTCTTCTTTAGGTCTTTCTGTTTTTAGGGGTTTCTCTGGTTCAGGCTTTGGTTCTGGTTTTGCTTCTGCTGGGGGCGGAGTTTCTGGTGTTGGTGGGGGAGCACTAGGGGGTGGAGGCGCTGGTGTTGTCGGGGTTGGGGGTGTGGGTTGTGGAGGAGGTAATTTGGGCGGGGGCATTTCTTTGACTGGAACTTTTGGAGGTGCTTGGACAGGCAATTTTTCGATGAATTTGTCAAGTGTCTTTAAGGCTCTTTCGCCTAGCTTGTACCAGTCTACTTGAAGCTTGCCTTCGGGCGTTGTTGTTACAGGTAGGCTTTCTTTTTCTCCGAATGCGTTTTTGAGTCCTTCTACCACGCGATTTTTGATTTCGTCTCCGACTTCTTCGTTGATCATTTCGCCTAAGTCGAGGATCATGCCTTTGCGTTTGTCAGGCTCTACATCTTTGAGGACTTTTGCGATTGTGCTTATTCTCTTATCGACTTCTTCTTGGATTGGTGAGATTTTCTCTTTGACTTTAGCTTCGAGTTTCTTTTCTTCTTCTTCGGTTTTGATGTGTTCAGTGAGCTTTGCTTCTGCTTCTTCGGCTCTCTTCTTGTGAAGTTCAGCGCGTTCTTCAGCCCTTGTTTTTTCGTCTTCAAGTTTATGTGTTTTTAAGGCTTCAGCCATTTTGTCGCCTATTTCCCTTATGGCTTTTTCAATGTCAACCTCTTTAGTTGTTTGTGGTTGTGTTTTAGCGCGCACTCTTTCTCTTCTTGCTTCTATGAACGACTCTAAAAGGTCATATTTCATCTGGTCACTTAGAATTTTGTCAAGGTCGGTTCCAGCCTCTTTACCACCCTTAGTCTCCCTTTGCAACGCTATGATTTCGTCTCTGACTGATTTGCCCGTTTTCCTTTCCAAATAACCATCTAAAACAATAGCTTCGCCAATGCTGATTTCTCCGCCCTTCAAGGCTTTAACTATGTCGAGGCCTGGTGCCAGTTCAGTCGAGGGTTTTTCTTCGGTAGGCTGAGGCAACGTGACTAGGCCTTTTTGTGCGCCTGTCTCCATGATGTCTAAGAGTTGTTCGTCCGTTAAGTTTGGATACTTCTTCTTTAAGTCTTCAAGAATCAGAGCTGTTTCGTCTTCAGACATTTGATTCACCTTTCAAGTTTAATGTTACCGTGATTACTTGTCCGATTGTAGGTTTAAGCTCTTCGTATTCCTCTCTAGTTAAGCGAATGGTTAGATAGTCAGAGCGTATTGGTATAGGTGCAATTTGTGGTGTAGGCAACGGCGTTGGAAATAAGCCTGCCTTCTTGAACTCGGAAATCATCCCGCGCATAAGCCCCCGAGCAATTTTTTCTTCTTCTGTTTTGGGCACTTCTTCAACGATAACTCGTTCGGGGGATGGTTCTTGAACTGTCACAGGTTCAGGTTGAAGTATTGGGGGTGTTGGCGGTGGTTCTATGCGGAATATAGGGTATAGCTCTAAAACAACACTTTCATCAAAGCTTTGATGCAACGACACTACTCTAAACTCTTTCGAAACCATGTTTTCACTCCCTATTTTAATAGTAGTCATTCCCTTCACGGATGATTTCCCATGATTCTTCAGGAGTTTGGGTGGCCATTAGTTGCGCTAGGAATGTGGCTTGTGGCGAAATCAACGTGAATATGCCTGGGTTTTCGGCGAGAAGTCTTTTAATTTCTGTAATTATGTGGGGGTTCTGTTTTTTGTAGGCTTCAATTTGCTCTCTTATTTGGGGGATGTTGAGGGATTCTGTTAGTCGCTTGCCCATTAATGCTAGACCGACGTCTTCAACATTGTACCAAGTCTCCTCTTCAGCCTCCAAGAAGAACTCTCCGGGATGAGCGCGCTTGCAGAATAGAAGCGGAGCCATATGAACGAAAACTGTACCATCATGGTTATCCTCATGAATACTATCGAACCTTAAGACTATGTGTTGGCAGTTGCGGAAGTCTGAGCTTTTCTCGAAGAACCCGCATTTATCAGCCGAAAGACAGTTGAGCTCAATCTGTAATATGGGGTTTTTACCGATTAATCTCAAGCCTTCGAAGAGTTGCCCCATTCTTACTTTTTCCAAACAACCAATATGCGCAAAGAGTTCTCTCTCGGTCGCTTTTTTCTCCCAGTTATAAAACTCGAACATCAGCAGAGGCCAACGTTTTGATTCATGGCAACATATACACTTACTAGGGTCATCCGTAAAATGGCTGTTCAGGAATGCATCGAGAATTTTGCTTTCTTTGATTTTTTCTCGCTCTAGAATAGTCTGTTTCGGTCTTTTCCCGCCCTTCTTTGTCTCCCATCTAAACCGCACGTAAGCATCCTTACTTTTCTCAAGTTCTTTCCCAGTTGCAGACGAAAAATGTTCACCTGTCATTTTCTACATCATCTCCATTTTATCAATCTTTTCTAACTCGGAGGAAGCAAGCAAAGTTGCTTCCTTTTCCGACAGACCAAGTCATTCCATTGTCATCTCATCAATTTTATCCAATTCCGCTTGAAAGCCTCTTACACATTCCTTAACGTTTATGCGGGCGCCGTAGACCTTCGCGTTAACTAGCTGGCTTGCGAAATTGAGAAGAGCGTTTGTTTTTTGTTGGAAGCGCCAATTGGGGTCTGCGAGGGGTTTGAGGGTTGTTAGGCTTGTTCTTAACGTGCTAAGTTCCTGTTCTAGTTCTTCTCTTCTTTCATAAAAGTTGAACACGTCGTTTATGAAGTCTTCGAGTTTCATGCCTTTTGCCAAAGCGATGTTTACGAGGTCGAAATATCGTGTCGTGACTAGGTCGCCTATGATGTAGGCTTGTTCGGCTGTTGTTTTGGCTTTTTCGCTTATGTTTTTGATGGCGTGCTTCATTGTGGCGCGGCTCGCGACTTGTGAGCCTCTTTCTGGACCTCTGCGTTCCTTCCATTCTTCGAAGGTTGGCGGTCGCTCATCTTTGGCGCTGGGGTAAAGCGTTTGGGGTTCTTCGGGGGCGTCGCCTTCTCGGTCAAACTTGTCAAAGTAGTAGCTTATAGTGGATTGTGGAAGCTTGTATTTGGCTGCTAAGTCATCTTGTGTTGGGCGTTCTTCGAAGGGTATGTTTGGGTCTGTGTATTCCTTGTAGGCTTGGCGAATCTTCTCCATACGTTCGGGAGAAGGCTGCGGACCAGCTTTCTTCTTGTGAGGCATCACAGCACCCTAAAGCAGACATTATTAAATTTAATATTAAAGACTTTCTAACATTTTTTGCTGGTTTGCGTTAAAACCTCGCCTTTAAACTCTTCGAGCTCCTTCTTGTGTTTCTCGCAGAGCCAAATCTCGTAAATGTGCGCGTAATCCAAGCAGATATGTGCCTTAACCGTTTGAGTCTCGCTACAGCCCATTCTACTGCACAATTTTCCGCTCAATTTAATCGCCTACCCAAACTAAGTTTCCTTCAGTCTTAATTAAACTGTTACGTCTTAAGAATGAGAGCGCCGAGTTGAACGTTCCAGTGTTTACCTTGTAGCCTAGGCTTACTCCGATTTGCGCTTTTGTGTATTTTGCGCCCTTATTCGTCAAGAGAAACTTGAATATTCGTCTGGCACAAGGACTGGGCATTTTTGGCTCCCAAATCTTGTATATGTCGCTCGATTCTGGTAGAGGTAGCTTCGGTTGTTCTGTATATTGGTTGAACACGTCTATTATTTCGTTGCGAATACTGAGCAGGGTTCTTTGGTGTTCTTTTGCGCATTCTGCTATGGTGTCTGACTTAACCTTGTCAATGAATGTAACATCTTCAGCTTTAGGCGCAGGTGTTTGGATTGTGATTTTTCCCAACGTTTCTGCTTGAAGTTTTAATTGTTCATGGTCTTTGCTTAGTTCCTCAAATTCTTTTTGAAGCGTTCTATGTTCGCTTTTCAGCTTGTCAAGTTCCGACTGTTCTTGACGCTCGCGCTCGAGGGCTTCGCTTATGGTTTTCACCAGATCGGTTACTGCGTTTTTCGTCTCTTCTTTATGAGGTGTGATATAGGTTAGTTTGGGTGTTTCTGCTCCGTGTTTTGTGAGGCGTGGCTGCGTGATGGTTTGGAGCGGAAGTGCTTGTCCGCTTGTTATGATTGCGAATTGTCCTGTTTTTAAGTCCAGTAGATCTCTGCCTTTGTAGAAGCTGTGCTCATAATATTTTAAGCATTGGGATTCGATATAGTGAACATCTTGCGGTGAGAACTTCCCATAAAAGTTTAAGTTGCAGAGTTGTCGAATTGTAAAGTTTACCTCTTGCGGCCTAGGGGACAAGGCGATAGGTACAATATTCAATTTTCTTGCGTCGACGCATGTCGTCTTAAAGGCTTTTATCATTCGGGAGAAAACCCATGGTGGTGATACTCGGCCTTTCGTGGAGGAGGGAGCTTGTTCATGTGTTTCTTCTATGATAAGCATGATTGGGCGTTTAACAACTTCGTTGTATTTGAGCAGATAGTGTAGAAAGCGGGAGACAAACTCGATCAGTTTAGCCTCGTCTTCAACATCTGTCGTGTAGAAAACTATGGAGACGCCGCGTTCGACAACCGCCTTAGCGTAAGTGCCAGGCGAAGAGGCGACAAAATCAATGTCCTTAGCGTAAGGCCCGCCGCAGACAACAACGTCCCACTTCTCCTTAAGCGTGTGATACTCAGCTCTCGGCTCGAAGATTACGACTGTTCCGCCTTGTGAGAGGAACTGTTCAGCGAAAAGTGCTGCCGTGCTACTCTTCCCGGATCCTGGTCCGCCCCACAGACCAATGCGTAAACCTTCAGTTTTCCAAGGCGCTGAGTCAGTATCAATTACGAAATCTTGTGAGAGTTTAAACAGCATACTTCATCCTTTCCTAAATGCTTCGATGTCAATTTCTTCGAGGTTAATCCACCAACTTCTGAATTTGCCCTCTTTAACTTCTGGGTGAAACTCTAAAATGTTCCAGCCCTCGTTCTCGCTTAGCCTCTGAATTTTTACCATTCTTTTGCCGATTGTGTGTCTACCTTTTTCGGGGTCCAGTCCTAATGCTTTGGCTATTTCTGTTGTTCCTGCCCCTTTGTTCTCAATTAGGTATTCTATTATTTTTCTGTCCATGTCATCTGAGCAGTATTTTGCGGGGTTAACTTTTGGTCTTGATATGTCAAGGAATTTAATGACTTCTTGTAATACTGGTTCGTAGCGGTCTTTGAACCTTTCCAGAGCCCTAAGCCTTTTTTCAATCTCAGACATGCTTCGGAGCACTCCGTTCACATTTGAAATCGAGAACCTAAATCTCAAACATCATCTCTTATCTTCTTTTATATTAAGCTTTTCACAAAGTCTTCTCGGTTCAAAATTTGATGAAAAATAAGAGATATGAAAACCTACAGCTATAAGGAGTGCCCTCTTTCGAGAAACACAGTTATGCTAGAAAAAAAGGGTTTTGGCGTGTCTGTCTTTGCTTTGTCGTCTAGTCCTCTGGTTCTTCTTCTTCCTCTTCGCCTTCTTCCTCTTTGGGTTCCTCTTCTTCCTTTTCCTCTTCGGGCATTGTTTTCACCTCCGTGTTTTTAGCCTTCTTAGAAGGTTAAGTAGAAAAGTTTTGCGTCTTTGGTTCTGTTAACTCTTCGGGTGGTAGATGAGACTGTTAACAGTCGGGTGGTAACTCCCACATTCGATAAGTATCCCTTGATACTTGAACGAATGTGGGTAGCCTTTTGATATCTAAACATCGCCGTCGGCTACTATACACCTTCCCTTTACGCTCCAACTTTAGCAATGATTGATAGGTTTCGCTCCAAGAAATGCGGCAACAGTGAATAATGTTATCTGAACAGTGACAAGTTGGATTTTGAGCTCCGCCATAATTGCCATTGCCTCGCTTTTCTGAGGTTCGATGTATATGGCAGAACCTTCTATTTGTCACACCATTCAGTAGCCTGCATAACTCATAAGTGCTTATCCTGACTTGCTTACCCAAAGGTTTGGCAGAGAGAAAAGACAGAAGGGCATCGTCTATATGGCGCGACATATTCTATATTAAGTCGCACTCGATAATTAACACTTTCCCATACCACCCGACAAGTTAACAGAACCCGGGTCTTTTTGGATGCGTGAGATTTTAAAACCACTCCTCTAAGTGTTGTTGCCGATATGACCGAGAACTTTGAATGCATCTATCGAATGCTTCATCCTCTAATTTCGTCATAAAGTTATCGAGAAGGTCATCTTTCCGTTGCTTCCATTCAAGGCGAAACTTTTGAACCAGCACAAGCATCTTAGGATTGTATTTGGCTAAAAACTTCTCAAAGTGCAAATAGCTTGTGCAGGGCATACAACCGTTTCGAGGCAATCCAAGTTTTGTATAGACTTCGTTCATGGGAATAGAGCTTGCTTCGAAAAATTTGAACAACTGCTTGCTATCCCAAAATAGGATAGGGTGAAACTTCGTGATTTTGTATCTTTTGGAGAGATGACGCTGTCCGTAATCTGCGGCCATGAACATTCTCGCTCTACTTTCAGAAGCCCTCAGCCCTGTGAGCGTAGCCTTGATTTTGTGTTTTCTACAGTAATCCAGCATTGGCTTATCTTTACAGAACCAACAGCACGCAGGTTTCCCAGTTTTCTCTTGATAAGTTCTTTTGCCACCAAAACTTTTCAGCTCCCTTGCGTCTTTGTATCTTCTTCTTACTGTTGGTGGTCCATACGTTTTCCAGCATGTCCAGAAAGGAATAATTGGTTTAGTTTCAACATAATTCTTTATGTTCCATTGCTGCAACATAAGATTGCGATACTCGTAGGTTTCTGGATATTCAACGGTGGTATCGTCGAAGATCACTGTGATGTCAGGCTTAATGTCCAGAGCCATTTTCAAGACAGCTACACTACAGTTTCCCCAACTACATGAAACGGCTAGACTATCGCCAAATTCGTCGACTGCGATCTGCATTAATTCCTTAGCGTCAAAATTGTCTAGATTGTGTTCTTGGGAGTATCGTAAGGCAAAGTTTATGCGCATTTCTTCAATCTTTTCCGAAAGTGGCATTTAGTCGCCTTCTATTTTAAATGTATCAAGACAAAGAGTGACCCATTTTCCGTAGGGTGGTTTGTTGTCTCGTTTCCAGTATTCTACGTGCAAGTGAACCTCAGCCTCGTTCACGAAGGCTAAGTAGTAACGGCACGGTGTCCTGCGAACCCAAAACTCGAACAGGAAGGCTTCTGCCCAAGCCGGGGCGTGTACTGGATACTTACATTGAAACTCCATGTTTCGTCACAACCAAGATGTATTCGTGGTTGATTTTTGGAACGGTTGGGTGTTTTTTGTGGTATAGGATTCGCCAGAAGCTTGGGTTTTTTAGGCGTAGTTTGTAGAGTTTTGTGAGTTTGAAGCCGACTTTTTGGAGTAGTAGCCATGTGTGGTAAGGTAGGTCTGCGACTTTCTTGTTTCTTATGAAAGGTTTGATGACGATTATGGCCAGTCCGTTTGGCTTGAGAACCTTCCACATTTCAGAATAGACTTTTAACATGGCTTCCAGATAGCTCTCTCTTGCAACTTCATCATGTTTTAGGCTGCCAATATTTTCTTTTGAAACCGAAGCATAATCCTTCTTAACGCGTTGCTTGGCATCACCGCCCCTTCTGCCTTTCTCGCCGTCGACTTCCGTCTGTGACTCAGAGTAAGGTGGGCTCGTTATGACAGCATCGACGTTCCCCAGAGGAAGTTTGCTTATGTTTTCTGGACTCGTCACAATGGCATCAACTGAGCCATGTGGAAGATTGCCAATATTTTTGTCGGCTTCAGAATATTGCCGAGCTGAGTCTGTTGATATCCCCCGCTTAAACCCCGCTCTGAGAGTGGTCGGCCCGCCTGCATGTTTACTCAGAGAGTCGCTATATGGTGGAGAAGTCAGAATCGAATCGGCTTTTGTAAGTAGCTCACTTAATTTCCTTGCGTCTCCGCAGACGTTGATTATTGAGCCTTTAGTAGTAAGGGAAGGACCAGATTCCACTTTTTGTTTGGCTTCTTCAGCCCACTTTACAAACTTTTCTTCAATGTCCACTTGAATGGCATTTCTGCCACAGAGAGCAGCAATGACACCCGTGCTCCCAGAGCCGCACATCGGGTCAAGAACAGTTTCTCCTTCTTTCGTAAAATTCTTAATCATAAACTCTAGTAGCTTACAATTCATTTTTGCTGGATGTGCGATTGCATGAGATAGAAACTGGTTGTAGCGTCCAAAGCCGGGGGTTGGGCGAAAGAGTAGTTCTTCTGCTTGCATTACGTTTTCAAGTTGGCTTCTGAACTCTTTTGCGGGGCTCATTTACTTCTTGTTTTGTATTTTTTGGGATAAAAGGTTTTTTGGAAGAGAGTAAACGCTCTTATCCGCATGTTCGCGCCCTCGGTTACTGCAATGACGGCTACCCGTTTACTTTTAGTTACGTTTGTTGGAACAATAAAGTGTAGAATTCCGAAAAATCCATTGGGTTTTGTTATTCTATGGCATTCTTTCAGGATTGCGGATATTTTAGGGGCGTGGTTGAAACCGTATTTTTTTGCGTAGTCGTCGTTATAGGGGGGTCTGCAAGAACTAGGTCGAAACTGTTATTTTTAAAGTGTGTTTTTGTTGCATCTTCGTGGAAATTTGCAGGCGTGGCGGGATTCAAGTCTACGGTTACTTCATTTTGTCTCGAGATCAGCGTGCCAGAGAATAAGTGGCATATTTTCCAATCTTCTGTTACTCCTAGAAAGCGGTAGACTCCTGTCAAGAAAATCTTGTGGATATGGGCCGTGATATTTTTGGAATGCTCTTCTGCACGCCCATAAAGCTGTGAATGTCATTTTTCCGTTTTCCTGAGATGCTCTGCGATTGTTTTGGCGAAGTCGCCTTTGTAGTTGAGTTTTACTTTTCCTTTTGGCGCTACTTTGAGGATGAGTTGTCCGTATTCGCTTGCGATGTTGAGGAAGTGTTGTTTTCCTTTCTCGGCTCGTTCCTTGATTAGGCATGTTTCTACGTGGCCGTCTGCGAAGGTGACTGTGATGACGCCTGCGAATCTGCTCTTCATTTGTTCACCTTTTTAAGGCGGTAGACTAGGATTCGGCCTGTGTTGCCTTTCCAGAAGATTATTACGTTTTCAAGTTGGTACGTGGCTTCTTCGCTCATTTGGCTGCCCACGCGAGTATCTCGTTTATTGCTTCTTTGAAGTCTTCTTTTTCGTCGTCTTCGATGTAGATCTCTTCGCTACTACACTTGAACTTTCCTTGTTCCATTTCAAACCAGAATTGGCGGATGGCTAGTCGCTTGTGGCGGTCAAGGTAGAGAACTGTTAGGCTTTGGTCGCCTTCAACTACGATGGCTGGAAACTTAGAAGGAACTTCTTCTTCCATTTCTTGCATTTTTCCCATGTGGCACTTGGGGCATTCTTCGTCTATGTAGGGCACGTCGGCGACGTATCCGCAGTTGTCACACTTACAGTATGGCAATTTTCCTTTTCACCTCCTGTCACTCAACATTTTTAGCCTCTTTTTTCATGTCCTTTTTGTAGCGTTCAAACTCGTCGTAGCCACACGCTATTACTATACTGTGTCCTTCGACGCCGAAGTGTTTGAAGTGTTCACACTTGTTTTTTGGGTCGTCTGCTTTCATGCAGTCCTGATAAAGCCTACCTTCTTTGCCCGTTTTCGGACACTTCTTAAAAACAACACTACCCTTAATAATCAATAGTACATCATCCTTCCCGTGTTCTTGTTTTCTGGATGATATTGTGCTACGCCTAGTCTAACTGCACAGCCTAGACATAGCCATTTTCTTTTTTCGGGTTTTTCTTGAATTATCCAGTTTGTGAGTTGTTGGTGCTCTCTTGTGACACCGCATTCTTCGCAAGCGTTTGGTTTGAGTAGTTGTAGAATTCTGAGAATGTCGTGTAAGTCGTTTCCAATGTCGTCATAGCAGTCAAAAAAGCGGATAACGCCCTTTAAAGGTGTTATTACGCAGTGCGAAATATCATTGTGGTGTGTGGTTTGTCCGTATTGAAATACTCTTGTTCCGCAGTAACCGTAGCAACTGCCTGAGAAGCCTTTGTCAAGATTTTCTTTTGTACTCACTAGAGAAACATGGATGGGCTTACACTCGCGGTCTGGACAGCATGCAAGGCGTAGTGCGTCGCGTATTTCAACAGTTACAAGGTCTTGTAAACCGATTGGACGGAAAGAATAAGCATAGTTGCGTCTCTCAAATTCTCTTTGACTCATGGATTTTCCCTCGAAGAATCGTTTTTATCAGTTTTGAGGTATATGTAGCAATTCCGAAGACCTCTTTACATTCTTCGCATTGGAATTTTGGGATTCCGTGAGGGTCAACACAAGTTATTTTTTGGCTACCGCAGAAAGGACAATATTTAACTTTCATAGGTTTTGCTCCGTGTTTTCTAATAAATAGGCAAGTATTTCATCCCAAAAAAGAATAATAAAGATTATTTTCGTAAGGATTCCTTTCGTTTTGAAAATATACTCCATGAAATAGTATCTCATACACTTTCCTCGCTGTTTTCTTGTGGTCGCAGTTTTGCTTTGGCGCACTCTTGGCAGTAAGGCGCCGTTATACCCTTAATCGTGAGATGATACTTGACTCCTTTCAGAATTTTTCGGCATCTAGGGTTGGCGCATCTCTCCTCTACGAAGATGCCCGTGTCTTGTTTTGGCTTCACAGCAGTCGGAGGCAAGAAACGGTCAAGAGATTCACCCATCACTTCCCCAGCCGTGTTTCAGTGAATTTTTTGGCTTCTTCAATTCGTTTTTCAAGAACAGCTTTATATTCTGGTGTTGCATAGGGGAGTTTTGCCTCGCTCGACATCAACTGCCATTTTTCCCACAGAAAGACTAGAGGGCTGAGCGTGGCTTGTAATACGGCCATGTAGATTTTTTCGTTTTGGAGTAGTCCGCCCGAGGCGTCGGCTGCTATTTGCATTGCATCTGTGTAGTAGGCAACTGCGAATTTCTTGAAGGATTCCCATTCAGGTGTGCCTAGTGGGTAGGGAACTATCTGATATGCACGACTCATACTTTCACCCTTTTTAGACCTTCACCAACTATGTTTAGAAGAATGGCCTGAATCTCGCCCTTGCTATACAATCTGGAACTCAGACTTTTCTCGATTTTCTTCGTTACTCTTTTTACGCACTCTTCTCCGATGCCAAGTTCTGAAATCTCAAGCAACAGATCTACAACTTCTGGAGTGGCTAACTTCTTCTCCATCGCAAAGTCTCTGATAACCAAGTCTCTGAGTTGCTGTTTCAATTCCTCTCTATTTTTGGTCACTTTTTCACCTTCTTTTCCTCTTGCTTATCGGTGTTATGCACTCTGCTGGGTTCATTAAGAAGTGTTTGATGCTGTAGAGGAAGTTCCAAAGTCTACCTATCCACAGCCTTGGCTTGATTATTCCACGATTGCAGTTGTAACAGTGCCATGACTCACACGTTTTCGTTTTTAGATAGTCCATTTCTCTGCCACATTTTTGACAGTCCATTTAATCAGTCCTTCCAAGTATAGCTCCGCATTGTGGGCAAGCAAAACTGGTCGAATGATAAGGCATTAAGCCTGCTTGTCCGAGGAATCTGAAAATAAGTTTTGTAATAAATTTGTCTCCTTCTGAGGGTCCTTCTTTGTCGTCCACGAGTTTTTCGTAATCTTTAATAGATTGTTCAGAAAGTTGCACGAGTTTGCTTTGTTCAACCATTGTCCATTGTTGAAGTGGAGCATCAAATCCACACTTTTCACACTTCACTTTTCTTCTCCTCTTTTAGTTTTTGTTGTTGTTGTTTCATGGCTTCGAGGATGGCGGCGTTGCGTGTGGTGTAGTGGTTTTTGATGGTTTCGTCGTATTCTTTGAGGAATTGGTCAGGAACAGTAAGCGTAAATCTAGCCAACGTAGATTGTCTCCTCTCTCACAATCTGCAAGGGATATGATAGCAATGCTGAAGAGATTACTGCCAAAATTGAGATCGCAATTTCTATGTTGAAGTCTATTGTTACGTGAAAAACATTTTTTATCATTGTTAGAATTATTATCCAGACTAGAAGTAGTCCAATAAAGCGTGTTAGATGAAACATAAGTTTTTTAGCCATGTTCTTTCACCAGTCCTTCTTGATAGCAGAAGTAACAACAATCGTATATCGTCATGTCTATCTTAGGAACTTCTCTTTGACATTTTGGACATTTTACAAAAACGATTAAGTCACCCATCTTCTCTTTAACCGCCTTCAGAAAATCGTCCACTGACGCTTTAGGGTGCTTAGTCAACGTTATCGAAAGAAACATTCCTTGCAGCTTCACACTTCTATAATATGGCTTAGCCTTACTCATGGCTTTTTCACCACGTCTTTCCCGGGTCCTCTTTTGGTTGGCGTCCATCGGTTCATAACGCGGATGAACCCCTTCTCTTTCCCGACGGTTTCGATCTCGCAGAACGCCTTTAGTCCTTTGATCCCCCAGCGTTCACGCACCTTGTCGGGTATGGTTGTTCTTCCGTCAGCTTGAACGGTGATGGTTTCGCGGATTGGCTCTGTTTCAGACATGCTACTCAACTCGCCTTATGCTTAGAAAATCACTTTTCATCAAAGCTTCTTGCACGTAGCGCCCCAATTTCTCAGGTAAGGTGTCAACCGTAAAATATGTTGCATCTAGCGTTTTGTTGTATGTTGGTCTTGCTTTGCCTACTTTGAAGCCGATAATCTTAACCTTCATACTCCCCCATCTCCGAATCTCCAATTTGGATAACTCAAAGGAAGTTTAAAAGACTTTCCTTTTATGGTCGTTTTCAATAGTCCCGCCATGGTGTTCTTCTTTGTCGCCATGTTTTTTTGCGCCTTTGGAAAGGATGTAACTGTTTGGGTGGACGGGTTTCGGGTTTGCCATAAAGGGGGTTGCGAACTAGGAAGCGTTTCATGTGTGGGCAGGTGAGCCATTGTTCAGGTGTTTCGTATTCGTGGATGCAGTCGCTTGTGGGCGGTGTTGAGTGGTCTAGTCTTCTGGCTGACTTGACAAGAGTTAATAGAGAGTTCAAGGGCGAGCCATCCAATGGGTTATTGGTTTTTGACCCTCTGTGAGTTCGTAGCCTGGGACCTTGACGTATCTGCGACGGCGACGGCTGTAGTGAAACAGGGTTGTGCGTCGCATTATTCCCTGGTCTATGAGTGTCTTTATGCTTCGTTGAACTTGTCTCTTTTTCATGCGAAGCTGCATGGCTAGTTCGGCTGCACTGACAGGGTTGTGCGTGCGCCGGGTGTAAGCGTGGATGTATTGGGCCAGCAGATCCCCTTTGCCTCTACCGATCAAGCGTTTAATTTGGCAGTATTGCGGAAACGTTAAAGTGAAAAGAACAGGAGTGCCTCGGAAAGGTTTTTTGTGGCTGCTTGTTAGGAGACCTAGTTCTTCAAGATGACGCAATGACTTGTGTAGCCGAGGCTGAGATTTCTTTGTAAACAATTGTAGTTGCTCGTCGCTAGAGTATGTTGAATAACCTAAATCAACATCGCTGGATGCCTCAGCTCTCGAGAGCATAAACTGAAGGACCGCCTGTTCTGTTTTGCCTAGAGAAAGTTTTTTATATGTGTGATGTGCATCTACCAAATCAAGGCCTCCCGATGAGACGAGGGAATCCGAGTAACCTTCTCTTTTTCTGTCTGCGAATTTAAAACTTTTGTTGAATTTTTTGGAGTAAAAGGTCTAAATTTTTTTGGAGAAGTTATTCGTTTTTCCCATAGTTACTGACGCTCATGCTCTCCATGAGTTATTCATGGAGTTATTCGTTTTTCCCATAGTTACTGACGCATCTGCCCATGGAGAGTTATTC
>Ga0315309_1000397_pt1 | contig 26200 bp, 21 predicted proteins | sample TDP4_MG_FD_203080 | JGI IMG/M metagenome (GOLD analysis project Ga0315309, IMG submission 203080) | Freshwater sediment microbial communities from Lake Towuti, South Sulawesi, Indonesia - TDP4 | ecosystem: Environmental > Aquatic > Freshwater > Lake > Sediment | place: Indonesia: South Sulawesi...
AGATACAGTACAACCGGATAATGTAACTCAAGTTATTTATGATGGGCTCCAAGCTCTAGTTGCTGGAAAAATGACACCAGAACAGTTCGTCAGTGAGATTCAAATGGAATGGGAAAAAGCCAAGGCCGAAGGTAGGATTCTAAAATCTGGTGGGCTTATAAAACCTATCGGAGTAAAGTAATCGTAGGGGACATCTAATCTAAGGGGGCATCTTAGTGTATAAGATGCCTCCTTAGAAAATAGGAGAGAAGAACGAAAGGAGAAATAAGAAGGATTAAATATTTTCGACTGCGTGGATGGGTAGATGCGTTAATTTTTTTAGCACCGGCCACACTTTTGTACATAACTTTTGTCGTTTATCCAACCTTGGAACTCTTCCAATTTTCATTTATGTCATGGGATGGTGTTTCTCCTACCAAGTTGTGGGTAGGACTTGCCAACTACAGAGAGCTTCTTTTTTCAGAGAAAATCTTCTGGCAGTCGTTCAAAAATACTGTATTTTGGGCTGCAATTACATTATTTTTAAATGTCTTTATTGGGCTTGTGTTGGCTTCCCTTATAGCCGAACCCATACGAGGTAGGGTGTATTTCCAACTTGCTTATTTTCTGCCGGTAGTTCAAGCAGGCATCGTTACAGCGATTATATGGCGGTGGATGTACCAGCCCGACGGAGTAATAAACTCTTTCTTGAGAACTGTAGGTTTGGGGATGCTTACGCGGGGTTGGTTGGGAGATTTTAAGCTAGCTCTACCAGCATTAGCAATAGCTGGCTCTTGGATGAGTCTAGGTGTAAGCATAGTGATCTTCTCAGGAGGTATACAGAATATAGATCCCGCATTATACGAGTCAGCTAAAGTTGATGGAGCTAACAGGATTCAGTTATTTTGGTACATTACGATACCATCACTTCGTCATGTAATAGCAACAGTGCTAATACTTACAATCATAGGGTCATTTAAGACTTTTGACATCGTTTGGGCTACGACACAGGGTGGACCTATACGTGCTACGGAACTACTCGCAACGTACATGTACAAACGCGGTATGCTGGAAGTACGATACGGATATGGTTGTGCTGTGGCCGTGTTCCTAATGATTGTGGTAACCCTTTTCTCAACTCTTTATTTACTTCAGCAAAGAGAGAAGGTATAAATCCATTGCGCTGGAATTTAATCCCGGTATATGTCGTTTTAGTTATAACTTCAGCACTTATAGTAGCTCCACTTGTTTTGACAGTTTTTGCTGCGTTAAAATCCCCAGAACAATTTCTTTACAAACCTTGGATTCCACCACGACCACCAGTTTTCGAGAACTTTGTATCCGCTTGGTATAAGGCTCGTTTCAACATCTACTTCAAAAACAGTGTGATTATATCTACAATTGACGCCTTGGCAATGATATCTATCGCCACCATGGCAGCTTATGCCTTCGTATTTATCCGTTTTCCTGGTAGTAATTTGCTGTTACCACTATTTCTTGCCGGGTTAATGGTTCCTGTGACGGCACTTATTCTTCCTCTTTATGCAATAATGAATAGTTTTGATTTAATTAATACTCACTTTGGGGTGATTTTAGCTGATTTGTCATTAGCCCTTCCCTTCTTTATTTTTATCGGCCGAGCCTACTTCCTTAGCATACCCAGTGAACTAAGAGACGCAGCGAGAGTCGACGGAGCCGGTGAATTTCGTATTTTCTGGAACGTTATGTTCCCTTTGGCCAAGCCTGTCATTATAACAACTGCTCTTCTCGAATTCTTGTGGAGTTGGAACGACCTGCTTTTACGTTTAGTTTTCTTAACCAAGGATTCACTGCGGACACTCACCGTAGGCTTACTTTTTTTCCAAGGCCTTCACACCCGCGATGTCGGAGGCAACGCAGCAGCCGCACTAATTCTAGCTGGTCCAATTATTGTCCTGTTTCTTATTTTTCAGCGTCAATTTATTCAAGGCCTAACAAAAGGTGCAATCAAATAATATAAATCAATTCAGTAACACCGAGGTATAAAATGACCACCATCAAAGACGTTTCCAAAAAAGCAGGAGTTTCGATAGGGACCGTCTCTCATGTTCTTGGTGGGAAAATCTTTGTAACTGAAACTACAAAAGCAAAAGTCATGGCGGCGATAAATGAATTAAATTATCATCCCAACGCTCTGGCTCGAAGCCTGAAAACTAAAAAAACCCATATGGTAGGAGTGGTTATTCCTGATATCTCAAATCCATTTTATTCCGAAATGGTTAAAGGAATACAAGAAGTAGCAAGCAATTATGATTATGGAGTAATCATTTGTGATACTGAATATGATATTACAGCAGAGCTAAAGCAGATTAAATTTATGTGGGGAAGAGTAGATGGTTTCATATTTACTACCGGCGAAGCAGATTATTTATACATACAGGAATTAAGGAAGAATGAGATTCCGGTAGTATTAGTCGACCGTTCTACTAAAAAGCCGAGAATCCCCTCGATAGAAGTTGATAATTACAAGGGAACAAAAGAAGCCATTTTATATCTCATAAGTTTAGGCCATAAACATATTGGATATATAACAGAACCTATTGAAATGCAAACATTGAGAGATCGATATCAAGGGTATAAGGACGCCTTACGCGAACATAATATACCTTTTCAAAAATCCTTGGTCTATGTCGATAAAACCTTGCAAACCCGTAAAATAGAGCGAGGATATGAGATTGCTATGAAAATTTTCTCTTCACCTCCTTATCTTTCCACTGCCTTATTTGCTACTGCGGATTTGATGGCCATTGGTATTTTAAAAGCTTTAAAAGAAAAACATATTAAGGTCCCTGAAGATATAGCAGTAGTGGGATTTGATGATATTACTATGGCCAGTCATACCGAGCCACCATTAACGACGGTAAAACAGCCAAAATACGAAATGGGTGCGCTTGCTATGGAAACAATGATTAAACTAATCCAAAATGAGAAAGTACCTAAGAAAAAAATTATCTTAAATACCGAACTTAAAATTCGTAGCAGTTGTAGTTACCGGATAAAGCAGGAAAATCATAAGGGTAAGATAAAAAGGAGGTGATAATGCTAATAAGTTTAGATGATGCTAATAACTTTATATTTAGGACTTAGAGACCTGTAAGCAAAGGAGGTGGTTTGTTTTTTGCTATTTTAGCTGAATATTAAATTGCAAAAGATGTTTTTAACAGATATTTTTAACAAATAAATTGAAGGAGGAAATTAAAGATGAGAAAATTTAAAATAATATTTTTAGCAATTAGTTTGATAACGGCACTATTGTTAGTTTCGGAAGGTATGGCGGTGGTGGAAATAAAAATCGACGCTCGAATGTACCAACCAAGCAGGTTAACTCCCGGTGCTACTGTTGAAACAAAAGGATTTGATCCCGTTGTGGAAGCTTATCAAAAAATTCAGCCCGATGTTAAGATAACCTTTGTAATAGGTCCTGCTTACAGTGCGTTAAGAGAATGGCAAGTAGCACAGTTAACCGCTGGCACTGCACCAGATATTATCTGGACCCAGCCTGATTGGGCTAACGAGGACTTTAAAAGGGGATGGTTAGTAGCTTTTGATCCTTATTTAGAAAAACCCAATCCTTACGTGCCGGGTAACAAGAAATGGATTGATATCTTTTATCCCGCAATCAACGTTTGGAGAGCCGCCGATAAGAAGCTTTATATGTTACTCGGTGACCAGGTGCAGGTGGGAGTCTATTATAACAAAGATATATTACGGAAAACGGGTATTGGTCCAGAAGCTATGCCTCCCAGAAACTGGAAACAATTAGTCGATTTTGCCAAAAAAATACGTGGGGGAGGAGTCGTTCCTTTCGCCACCGCAGGAAACAATCTGGATCAGATGACCTGGATTTCTGGTTGGCTTACCAATTTCTATTATTATCCTTTACTTAAAGATTATGACTCAAACGGGGATGGGTGGATCAGTAAGATAGAAATTGCCGAAGCCACCAAAAAAGGAACCTTTAGCTTCTTGCAGGAGCGAAATAAAGAACGCTTAAAAACATTAAGGGAGTATTTTGAATTATCGCAGAGAGGAGCAGAAGGAGTGGACTGGGATGTTGTTAACTCTTTTTGGGTAAAAGGTCAAGCAGCTTTTCTCATTACGGGAACGTGGATGATGCAGACTTTCAAAAAAGATCCGGCAAGAACCTTCGACTTCGGGACTTTCTATTTCCCAGTGTTAGATAGCCAGACCTCTCCCTTAATTCCGGACGGGGTACCACCTACTAATAAAGCAGCAGGATATGGTTCTTTTCAATATTCGGTCACCTCGAGTGCCGTAAAAGCGGGTAAGGTCGACCTTGCTATAGATTTCCTCATGTTTGCCTCCGCTCCACAAAACATTTCACCAATGGTAGCTGAAGCTGGATTTGCATTGGCAGGAGTGAAAGGATCCCGGCATCATCCTGACCTTGAACCACTCGCCGAATCCGTTTCTTATACGGATGCTCCATTCCAGGAAGACGATTCTCTCTATGATTACCAATTTGGACAGGAATTTCTTGCCGTGATGACCCTTTACTTGCCGGGGAGAATTAATCTGGAAGAGGCGGCAAAAAGACTACAATATCATGCACTCGAGGCATCAGACCGAGTGTTAACCGAGTATCGGTAGATTCATAGAGGGGGAACAGTTTTTTCTGTTCCCCCTCTTTCTTATCTTTTCTATTATTGTTAAATCCCGAAATAATACTTCAAATCCAGCTAAATAAAAATGAAGAATAATTTTTTACAAGATTTTATCAAACAAAAACAAATCTATTTATTTATAGCTCCAGGACTAATTCTTTTATTAGTTTTTAACTATTATCCAATTTTTACCGCCCTTTATAGATGTATGTACACCTGGGATGGAGTAACTGCAAAATTTATTGGCTTCGGTAATTTTACTCGAATGATAAATGACCATGCCCTTCGAAGTTCTGTACCTAATGTTCTTTTCCTAACATTTTTTGCAGTTGGGGTAGCCCTTACAATCCCTTTAATAGCGGCAGAGGTTGTTTTTAACTTGAAGAACGAGCGCTCGAGATATTTTTATCGGGTTCTTTTCACCATACCCATGGTAGTTCCTTGGATGGTAACTCTTATGGTGTGGCGATTTATTTATGACCCACAGGCAGGTATTCTTAACCAAATACTCACCGGTATGGGATTAAAAAAATTTACGGGTGTTTGGTTAGGAGACCCAAAAATAGTATTGTGGTGCCTGGCTTTTATAGCATTCCCCTGGGTAGCGGGATTTAATTTCCTCATTTATATGGCCGGATTAGAGAATATTTCAACAGAGATATATGACTCGGCATTAATAGATGGAGCCACCGGTTTTATACGCTTTTTGAAAATTGACATTCCCCTTATTATGGGGCAAATTAAATTAATTTTCATAATGACGATAATAACACAAATCCAAGCTTTTCAAAATGTCCTGGTTTTAACAAAAGGTGGACCAGGGTATAGTTCGATGGTGCCGGGATATGTTATGTATCGGAGTGCATTTATGTATACTCGTATGGGATATGCTTCTGCAATCGGTGTCGCCATCGCTATTTTCCTTCTTGGTTTAACAATAATAAACATGAAATTTATAAAAACTACTATTGAATATGAATCTTAAAAGCTACCGTCAAGCTGATTTGGGTAAGCATCTTCTTTTAATAATACTTGCATTTTTAACCTATGTTCCATTCTGGATAATGCTGGTAACATCTTTTAAAACCCTCGACCAATTTTATCATTCTTTCTGGTTACCTATGTTTCCTTTCCACTTCGAAAATTACTTAAATGCGGGGAAACGAGTAATTAATTATATCTTAAATAGCTTTATTGTTACTGGTAGTTCTGTCACCGGGATTATAATAATTTCTTCCCTTTCAGCGTTTGCTTTCGCGAGATATAATTTCGCAGTTAAAAGTGTACTTTTTTATACCTTCGTCTGTTTAATGATGATACCCGGAGTTCTAACCTTAGTTCCCGCATTCGTTTGGATGAAATATCTTAATCTTATAAATACTCGTTGGGTACTTATTTTGCCATATATTTCTGGAGGTCAGGTCTTCAGTATGTTTATTTTACGAGGATTTTTTGCATCATTACCGGAAGAGTTATTTGAAGCAGCAAGAGTAGATGGAGCAAGCACGTTACAATCTTATCGCCATATCGCTATACCTCTTTCCAAGCCAATTCTTTCAGTGATTGCTATCATGAATGTGCTCTGGACCTGGAACGATTATGTATGGCCTTTAATAACAATAGCTGATGATACTAAAAGAACAGTAACCGTAGGTCTTTCATATTTTACTACCCAATTTTTTACTGAGTATGGCCCTATGATGGCAGGATACACAATCGCTTCCTTACCACTTATCATATTATTCTTTGCCGCCTTAAAACATTTTATCCGGGGCCTGACAGCAGGAGCATTAAAAATGTAAATTTAACAGAATTAACTTAGAACTCAAGTTTTGCCCTCTTTATACGCCAGATATTGGCTTAAAGTGTATGTATAACTTAAAGTATATGTATAATATAAAGCAGCAATAAATTTAACTAAATGGTCTTTAAACTAATGAAAACCGATGTTGAAAGGAGGTTAAAAAATTGCTAAAAAATCCCAGATTTTCTGCCATTTTGAGTATTTTAGGCTCTTGCTCTGACCGATTCGTCCCCTCTGGCTACTCTCCCCCCAAAAATCTAACCGAACTATTTGACGCTGCATTGAAAGTGCCAGACTTGCAAGCAGTCGAATTAATAGGGGATTGGCATATTTCAAGGGAAAATGTGAAGTTGATTCAATCTGAATTGACACGAACCGGCTTGAAAGTTGCGGCAATTATCCCCAATATCTTTGGCCATCAAAAGTGGGGGAAAGGGAGTTTTACTGCCAAGGATATTGAAACTCGGAAAGCGGCTATTTCTGAAACAAAGACAATGATGGATATCGCAGCAGAATTGAAGTGTGATTTGATTAATCTCTGGTTGGGTCAAGATGGTTATGATTACTCTTTTCAAGCAGATTATATACAGGAATGGGACTGGTTAATAACGGGACTCCGGGAATGCGCAGATCATAGAAAAGACGTAAAACTTTCCTTAGAATACAAAATTAAGGAACCCAGGGTCCATCTTTACGTTGCCACGATGTCCAAGGCATTATTAATTGAACAGGAAATAGACCGAGAAAATATAGGAATTACTGTGGATGTTGGTCATTCATTAAACTGTTATGAAAATGTCGCTGAGTCAATAGCGATACTTAAAAAGCGCGGGAATAAGTTATTTCATCTCCATCTTAATGATAATTATCGACTGTGGGATGATGATTTAATGGTGGGCTCCATTCATATTATTGAGTATTTAGAACTGCTCTACTGGTTAGAAAAGATTGATTATCAGGGATGGTATTCCTTTGACCAATATCCTTATCGTGAAGATGGTATAAAGGCTCTACAAGAAAGCATACTCTGGATAAAAGGTTTACAAAATTTAATCAGCAAAATAAATACTAATAATCTTGAAAGATTAATCAGGGAAGGGGATCCTACTGAAGCATCCTCTTTTTTGCGAAGAGCTCTTTTAGAGCTGTAAGTTAACTTTGAGTAAGCATTTTATTAAAGGAGGATAAAGCTATAACAGAGAAGGTTTGAAAATTTCAAGATTTTAATTTACTGATAAATACAGGAGGAAATTATGGATAATGCAATTAAAGAACAAGAGTTCGTAGTTACTGGTTTATTTTGCGAATATGCCTCCAATCCAATCGGTATCGATGTAACTTCACCTCGATTTTCCTGGCAGATTAGCCACCCTCAACGAGGACAATTTCAATCTGCCTATCAAGTACTTGTGGCCAGTAGTTTTCAAAATTTAGAAGCGGAAAATGCTGATATGTGGGACAGCGGTAAGGTAATCTCGGATAGATCGGTGAACGTAATCTATAATGGAAAACCTTTGCAGAGTGGTAAGACTTACTACTGGAAAGTTCGAGTTTGGGATAAAAATGGAAAGGCAAGTCCCTATAGTGAGGTAGCTATCTTCGAAATGGGGTTACTCGCAAAGAATGACTGGCAGGGCGAATGGATTGGATGTCCTGGTGGAAGACCTGGAGAAGCTCTTCTTTTTCGTAAAGAATTCTTTCTAAAAAAACCTGTGCACCGTGCTCGAGCATATATAAGTGGCCTGGGTTATTACGAGTTGAGAATAAACGGAAAAAAAGTTGGTGACCACGTCCTTGACCCCGGCTGGACGGAGTATACTAAACGAGTGCTCTACGTAACATATAATGTTACCGAGTATTTAAGGGAGGGTGTAAATGCCATAGGAGTTATGGTAGGAAATGGCTGGTACGAATCACCCCAGATGATTTTCCAGATGAATTTAGAATTTGGGGATGGAACTAATACCAGTATTGTCAGTGATGCTACCTGGATGGTGGCCAGTGGTCCCATTATAAAGAATAGTATCTACGATGGGGAAGTTTACGACGCCAGATTAGAAAAAAACGGTTGGGATACGCACGGATACCGGGTGGTAAGTCTTCAGAAGGAAGGATTGAAAGTAGAGCGGGATTGGTCGGGAGCTAAGAGATTGGAAGGACCTGGCGGTTTAATGCAAGCCCAGATGATTGAGCCTATTAAAGTAGTAGATACCGTTCGTCCTATAAAAATTACTAATCCTAAACCGGGCATTTATGTCTATGATATGGGGCAGAATATAGCTGGCTGGGCTCGACTTAATGTAGAGGGTCCAGAAGGGACTGAGGTAACCTTAAAATTTGCAGAAGTATTATATGAAGATGGAACAGTCAACCAGGAAAATCTTGGAATAGCTCGAGCTACCGACGTTTATATCTTAAAAGGGAAGGGAAAAGAAGTTTACGAGCCACGGTTTACCTATCATGGTTTTCGGGATGTTCAGGTAACCGGATTCCAGGGCACCCCTACATTAGAGAGCTTAGAAGGAAGAGTGGTTCGCTCGGCAGTAGAACCTACCGGAAAATTTATTTGTTCCAATAAATTGCTCAATCAAATCCACAAGAATATTGTATGGACGGAAGCAAATAATTTGCATAGCATTCCTACTGACTGTCCCCAGCGAGCCGAGCGATTAGGATGGCTGAACGATATGACAGTCCGAGCAGAGGAGGCAATTTACAGCTTCAATATGATTCGATTGTACTCCAAATGGCTTAGAGACATCCGGGATGCCCAAGACAAAGATACAGGTGCTATCACCGATACCGCACCTTACCGATGGGGATTTAAACCCGCTGACCCTGTGGCTTGCTACCTATTTGTTGTCTGGTATCTTTATCAGTATTATGGAGACCGTCGTGTCTTAGAGGAGTATTATGAAGGGACCAAACAGTGGGTTGATTTCCTGGGTACCCAGACAGATAATTATATTGTCTCCTACACTCGATATGGTGATTGGTGCACTCCCATAAAGGATTGCATCCCGGCAGATAGTTCAGAAGTTCCACCAGATAGTCAAGGAGCTGTCATTAGTATTGGGTCTTATCCGGCAAATACTCCGGGAAATTTAATTTCGACGGGGTACTATTATTATAATACTTTGATCCTATCCTTTATTGCACGGATTCTGGGAAAATCCGATGATGCTAACCAGTATGCACTTCTTGCGGAAAGGATCAAGGAAGCATTTAACAAGCGGTTCTTCAATTGGGAAAGAGCCGAATATGCAACCGGCAGTCAAGGTTGTAATGCTTTCCCTCTCTTTTTAAATCTCGTTCCCCGAAACAAAAGGAAGGCAGTTTTAGAGAACTTAGTTAAGGATATCATAGAAACTCACAAAGGCCATCTTAATACCGGTAACCAATGCACCAAGTATATGATGGAGGTGCTCACCGAACTAGGAAAAGGAGATGTTGCTTACACTATTGCTACGCAAACTACTTATCCGAGTTGGGGTTACATGATCTCCAAAGGAGCGACTACCATTTGGGAGCGCTGGGAGTACATGACCGGGCCGGGTATGAACTCCCATGACCATCCTATGTTGGGAAGTATTGGTGCTTGGTTCTACAAATTTTTAGCGGGTATCAAGGCTGAACCGGAAAGACCCGGCTGGCAGTCTCTCAGTATTAAACCCTATGTTTTAGGTGACCTCACTTCGGTGGAAGCTTCATTGAACACGGTGAGGGGTCTGGTATCTTCAAAATGGGAAAGAAAGGAAAACTCATTTACATTAGAGGTCACGATACCGGTAAATAGTCAAGCAAAAGTGAGTGTTCCCACTTTAGGATGGAAAAAAGTGAGAATTGAGGAGAGTAACCGTCCGGTTTGGGAAAATAATTCCTTTGTGCCGGGTGTGGAGGGTATCAGCGGAGCGGATAAGGATGAAGAATACGTAGCCTTCAAGGTAGGGTCTGGGTCATACTCTTTTATGGTGAGAGGAGAAAAAAGCAGACGTTAGGATTTAGGAAATGGAGAAAGGAGAAGTTTGATGAATAAAGCAGAAAGAATAAAGACAGTCCTTCACCGTAAAGTTCCGGATAGAATACCATGGGCGCTTTACCCCAGTTATCTAATACTTGGTTCAACTGAGCTCCAGCTTAGAAACCAAAGTCTTGGTATTTATTGCCCTATGCCTGTGCATCGATTAAAAATGCTAAACATTGAAATTATAGATGTATTCAAAGCCGATGAGGAAAAAAGAATAAAAACTGTCACCAGAACTTATGTTACCCCTAAAGGCGAACTCTCGGCTACCTTGGGATTCAAATATGAGCGGGCATATCATAGTATTTTTGCCGACACAACTGTATCCCAACCAGGACTCATTCCCAGCGAAGGTATCTGGCCGATAGAATATTTCTTTAAGAAACCATCGGATTATGAAATCTTAGCTTTCATAATAGAAAATTCTATCTTCCAGCCAAGTTACGATGGATATATTCAAACAAGTCGTTTTTTAGGAACAGAAGGTATTGCCATGGCCGCCGTTTGGAAAACGCCTTTTCAGGAAATCCTCTATGATTGGATGGGACCGGAGAAATGCTATTTTGAATACCATGATCATCCCGACAAATTCCGGAAATTATATGAGATTATGTGTGAAAAACAAATGGAATTGTTTAAAATCATCGCTCAGTCTCCCGTAGAAGAAGTGTGGGTGGGCGAAAATCTAACCACTGACATGACCAGTCCTAAATTCTTTAAAGAATTTTGTGTGCCCTTTTATAATCAAATAGCGGACCTGCTACACGAAAATAATAAAATTTTTGGATGCCACCTTGATGGAAAGTTAAAAGGTGTGGAGAAATTAGTAGCGGAAACGAAAATAGATTTTATCGATGCTTATACTCCTCCTCCCCTGGGTGATCTGTCCATTGAGGAAATTAGAGCCTGCTGGCCGGATAAAGTTATTTTGTGCAATTTTCCGGCCAACATATTTTTCAGAAGCAAAGAAGAAATTGAAAGATACACCATCGATTTATTAAGAAAAATATCTCCGGGAAATAACTTTATGTTAGTAACCACCGAAAATTTTCCCTTAGATAGATGGATAGAAGGGTTTGAAGTCCTAGCCGGTGTGCTTGATAAATATGGAGAATACCCTATCCGTCTATAAAAACAAATTTAACACCCCCTAATCCCCTGACAAACTTCTCTTAATTTCCTGGCATACTTCTTGAACTTTCAACCATTACTTATTATTCCTAAAATGGGATTAGAAAATATTACTATTAAAGAAAGCGGTAAAGTTGTTTGGGAAAATAATTCTTATGTGGGAGGCGTAGCGGGAATCATCAGCGGTAATGAGGATAATAAATACATCATATTGGAAATAGGATCTGGTTCATATTCTTTTGTAATGAGTGGAATAACTCCAACTGGAGTGAAGTAAATACTAGGAATAACAAAGAACTTTTGATCTATACCTTAATTTGATAAACCCCCCTCTTAAAACAAGGGTTCTTTGAGGCTGAAAAAGCTTTAACAGTTATTTCCATCGAAATGAAAGCCGATCGTTATAGATTGTTATAGATAGTGTGAAGCCCTCAGTATATGTTATCTTCGCTTAACAATCTTCTCGATAAAATATATAGCTTAGCGTATTATTGAAGAAGTAGTTTAATTTAAATATTATAGGAGGAGAGGGACAAATGGAGCGTAATATTAAGTTTTCGGCTATTAGTATACAAAAACCAGGAAAGATTATCTTTCACAAAACAAATTCTGGGAGGTTAAAGCCAGACGAGGCCCTGATTCGTACCAAGGCTTGTGGTATATGTAAGTTGGATATTAACTCTTTTATCGGTAAGTTTAAAGATAGTTACTCACATCACCCGGGTCACGAAGGAGTGGGTATTATAGAGGAAGTAGGAAAGGATGTTCAAGAGTTTAAAACCGGTGACAAGGTCGCGGCGGTGGGAAGCGGAGCCTTCGGGACTTACTTTAAAGCCCACCAGGATATGGTAGCGAAAATTCCTCAGGAAATAAAAGATTTTGAATACTGGATTTCCGAGCCGTGTGCCTGTGTCGTTAATGGATTGCGGGCAGTCAATATTCAACCGGGAGATATTGTGGTTATTATTGGATGTGGATATATGGGACTTCTCCTTATCCAGGGAATTCCCAAAAATTTTGTTTCTCATCTTTTCTGTATAGATGTTGATGATAAAAAACTCCAACTTGCCAAGAAGTTTGGAGCAGACACCATTCTCAACCCCAATCACGTAGACGTAGTGGACTATATTAGGAATCAAGTGGGAGAAGTAGACATAGTTATCGAAGCAGCAGGAGTCAAGGGAACCCTGGAGGTAGCAACTAAGCTTCTACGGCAAGGGGGGAAACTTAGTATCTTCGGATACCATATAGACCCGGAGATCATAGATACCGGCACGTGGCACGCGAAAGGACTCTGGGTCCTTAATCCCAGTCCCATGCTTTCTCTCAATTTTTCAAAAGATTTTCAAGATGCAGTAAAACTAATGAGAAAAGGAGTTTTTACTCAACAACAACTCATTACTCACAAATTTCCCTTTCCAAAAATCCAGGAGGCTTTTTCTTTTATAGCAAGTAATCCATCGGATTACATAAAGGGTGTCATTCTGTTTGATAAATTTTTGTAAGATAATGTTATCCCCTTTAATTTCTCTATCAATTCCCTCTTATATTATCCGAAATATGCATTCATGCGCAACGAAAAGGAGAGGCGAGAAGTTTGTCATTTGACAATTATTTTATTAAAATATATATGTATATAAAATAAAGAAGGAGGGGTGAAGATGGCCGAGAAATTAGCTATAGATGGCGGAAAACCAGTTATTAAGGAAAAATTACCCCGCTGGCCATGGTTTGATAAAGAAACAATAAAATTTGCCATGCAACCTTTGGAAACGGGCAAGATAAATTACTGGACGGGTCCTTTAGGTATGCAGTTTGAAAAGAAATTCGCCGAATGGAACGGCGTGAAATTTTGCATAAGCACCAGCAGCGGAACCTCTGCCCTTCACACTGCTCTGGGAGCATTAAATATTGGTCCCGGCAACGAAGTAATAACCACTCCCTATACTTTTATAGCTTCTTCCTTCTGTATAATTCAGGCGGGAGCTATACCGATCTTTGCAGATGTGAAAAGAGAAGACCACTGTATTGATCCAGAAGACATTAAAAGAAAGATCACCAAGAGGACAAAAGCTATCATTCCGGTGCATCTTTACGGAAACGTATGTGACATGGAAGATATAATGGCCATCGCCAAAAAATATGGTTTACTGGTTATCGAAGATGCCGCCGAAGCCCACGGGGCTCTCTACCGAGGGAAAAAAGTAGGGACCATCGGTGAGGTAGGATGTTTTTCTTTCTGCCAGAACAAGACATTCACCACCGGAGGAGAAGGAGGAGCAGTAATCACTGATAGCGAAGAAATAGCCTGGGAAGCCCGTTCATTTAGAGACCACGGTTATGATGTAAGTAAGAGAATGAGCCTTCTGGAAATGGAAGGAGCTCTTCCCTATATTCATCGAAGGGTAGGATTTAACTACCGCATGACCGAAATGCAATCCGCTATCGGGATAAAGGAACTGGAGAAGATAGATAGCTGGAATCTCCCCCGCAGAAGGAGAAACGGTGAAATTTTGATAGAAGAACTTCAAGACGTTCCCCAGATACAGTATCTTCCGGTGCATACCAGGGAAAAGGTAAACGGATTCTATGTCTTCCCCATTGTTTTAAATTTGGATAGACTCACCTGTGATAAGAAAACATTCTTAAAGGCCATTGTTGCCGAAGGAGTACCAGCCTGGAGAGAGTTCTGGCCCCAATCCTATAAGGAAGAAGCATACCAGAAGCATCGCGGATTTGGTAAATTTAATTTTCCTTTTGAATCAAAGGAATATACCAATCCCGAATCAGTAAGATACGATAAGGTTTTTTGTCCGAACGCCGCCTGGTTGGAGGAAAGAACATTCATCGTCCACTGCTATCCCACTTTAGAGGAAGAACATATGAAATTAATTGCCCGGGCAATTAAAAAAGTTGCTTATGCCTATGCAAGATAAAAAACAGAAAAGGGTAACACCATGTCCGTAAAATGGGGTGTAATCGGTTGTGGTGGAATAGCTGATAGAAGGACTATTCCAGAAGGTGTAATTCCGGCTAAGAATGCTAAACTAATAGCAGTAATGGATGTAGATAGAAATAAATTGAAAGAAGTAAGCCAAAAATACCAGGTGCGAGCTTACTCCACGGAAGAAAAGTTGCTCAATGATAAAGAAATAGAGGCTATCTATATAGCTACTCCCGTTTATCTCCATGCTCAACAGACAATTTTAGCTGCCCGGGCAGGAAAACATATCCTCTGCGAAAAGGCTATGGCCTTGACAATAAAAGATTGTCAGAATATGATAAATGTTTGCCGGGAAAATAAGGTGAAATTAGGAATTGGACTTATGATGAGATATCATGCCTATCACCGTAAAGCTCAAGAGATGGTGAACCAAGGATTATTAGGTAAAATCGTCTTTTGTAGAGCCCAGCTTTCTTGCTGGTACCCGGACATAAAAGGTGCCTGGCGACAGATTCCAGAATTGGGTGGAGGTGGGTCTCTGATAGATATGGGTAGCCACGGTATAGATGTCCTGGAAACAATTATCGGCAGTAAGGTAAAAGAAGTATCCTGTTTCATTGATACCTTAGCTCATCATTATCCAGTCGAAGATACCGCTGTGGTTATTGTAAGGTTTGATAACGATGCTCTGGGCGTAGCGGATAATTGTTTCAGCATACCCGATGCTTCCTCGCAAAACCGACTGGAGATATACGGCACCAAAGGGAGTATTTTAGCGGAAGGAACCGTAGGTCAATCCCCTGGCGGCCAAATGTGGGCCTATCTGGGGAAAAAGACTAAAGGTTATGATGCCCAGCAGAGAAGGGAAACAAGTTCTACCCGGGAGGAGATAACAGTATTGTCGGTTAATATGTATCAGGCAGAAATCGAAGATTTTTCAAGATGTATAGAAGAAGATTTACCTCCTTCCGTTAGCGGGGAAGACGGACTCTGGAACCAGAAGATAGTATTGGCCTGCTATAAATCGGCCACGAGAGGTAAGGCGGTAACGGTGGATTAACTTAGTGGTCGGAAATGGTGTCCTCTCCCTGGCAGGATAAGGAGGTGGCCCTTTTGAACGAAAATAAAGTTATTCTGGCGGTGGGTGCTCATCCCGATGACATTGAATTCCTCATGGCAGGAACCCTGGCTTTATTGAAAAAGAAAGGTTTTCGCATATATCTTTCCTCAATAGGGTCCGGCAATATGGGTTCCATGGAGCTGCGGGCAGATGAAATTGGCCGTAAAAGATATAATGAGGCCAAGGCTTCCGCCAAGCTTCTGGAGGCTGATTATTACTCCTTGGGTGAATCCTGCTTACACATAGTTTTTGATAATCCTACCCGATTTAAGGTAACGGAATTGCTGAGGAAGATTAATCCCTTCGTAGTCCTTACCCAATCTCCCCAGGACTATACGAAAGATCACGAATTGACTGCCGACCTGGTCTGGGATGCCTGTTTCAATGCTTCCATACCCAATTATATTACCCACCAGGCCAATCCTGCTCCTCCTACAAAAAAGATTCCTTATCTCTATTATGCCGATGCTATAGAGGGAGTGGATAGATTTGGCAATCCCATTTCTCCAGACTTTTACGTAGATATTACCGCAGTTATCAAAATTAAAGAAAAAATGTTGGCCTGCCATGAAAGTCAGCGTTCCTGGCTTAAAGCCCAGCACGGTATGGATCAATACCTGGAAAGTATGCGTCAGTGGAGCCGTAAACGTGGCTCCGAGGTAGGAGTAAAATATGCAGAACCTTTTCGTCAACATAAAGGGCATCCTTTCCCTCAGGACAATATTCTTCAGAAACTGATAGGGGTTATCATGAGAGATATTTGACAACTTTCAGAACCTCCAGTAGAATAATGTTAAAGGAGGTGGTGATATAAAAAGTTAAATAATTTAGCAGGCAATAGTCCTAATCCGGCTCTTAAACTTTTAACATCGAACAATTAATAAAAAGGAGGAAATTGGAAGATGAAAAAGTGGACATCTTTTATTATCATTGTTCTTGCGTTGGTCCTGATTCTTCCGGGGGTAACCTTGGCTGCCAAAAAGAAGGTTACTTTCTATTGGGCCCTTTATGATGGTCTCACGGAAGAGTTCCGAGCCACGTTAGAAAGGGATTTTAATGCTTCTCAGCCGGACATTGAGGTAGAAATTGTCCCCATCGACTGGGACCTGATGTATGACAAGGTAACCACGGCTATTGTTGGTGGGAATCCACCGGAACTCTCAGTAGTGGGAACCAGGTGGCTCCTTGAGTTCATGGATATGAACGCTATTGAGGAAGTTACCAAATACGTAAGCAAGGCCACCCTGGATAACATCTCCCCCGGGGCTATGGAGGCTAAGATCAAGGGGAAACTGATGGGGCTTCCGGTAGCAGCCGGGGCGAGAATTATGGCTTACAACGCTGATGTCGTGACTAGAGTTCCCATGACCATGGAAGAACTCCGAATAGCAGCGAAGAAATATCACAACCCACCAAAGATGTACGGTCTCATTATGCCTGGAAAAAAGCACACCGAGTTAACCGACTTCTGTTACTACCTCTACGCTGCCGGTGGAGATTACTTCGAAATGAGGCCTGACGGTAGCTACGGTAAATGTATCGTAAACAGCCCTGCGGGGGTAAAAGCCCTGACCTTCATGGTAGATGTTGCTACTAAAGACAAGGTTGTCCAGGAAGGATTCTTGGGCCTGGATAGAATGGACTCTCATCCCGTTTTCTATACGGGGAAGGTGGCCTTCACCTTCATCGGGGCCTGGGTCGAGTCAGCGGCCAAAGGAGCAGGGGCTACCTTCAAGATAGGTTATGGCCAGATTCCGCCCTTTACCGGGCAGAAGCAGCAATCCCTTATCATCACCGACTCTGTTGCCATGTTTAAAGGAGCCAAGAATCTGGAAGCGGCAGGCAAGTTCCTGGACTTTTTCTACCAGGACAAATACAAAGCGAAGTTCGATGAACTGATTGGTTTCCCGCCAGTTACTATCTCAGCCGGGAAATTACCTCAGTTCCAGACCCCACTCTACCGGGCTCTCGGGGAAGCAGCGGCAACTGCTAAGGGATGGCCTCTGGTTGCAGGATGGGAGCAAGTAAACGATATCGTCTGGGACGCTTGTGTAGAGGCTTTCCTGGGAAGAAAAACCCCGAAACAAGCTTTAGATGACGCAGCTAAAAAGGTCGATGAAGCAAGGGGGATGTAGCCCCAAGGTATGCCGGGGGATCGTATCCCCCGGCGTTTTTTTAAAAATGCCTCTTGCGCAATTAGAAATATGCAGGATACAGTGGTGACAAGGAGAAAGGGTTATTTCTGGACTACCGAGTCTCGGCTAGCTTACTTATTTATCCTTCCCGCTACTATTTTCCTTCTGGCATTCATGATCTATCCCGTCTTAAACGTCATTCTGATGTCTTTTTTCAAGACTAACAAGCTCGCCCAGTTTATGAAGTTCGTTGGTTTAAGGAACTACCAGGAATTATTGAGGAAAAAGGAATTCTTAGAAGTAATCCTACGTTCGGTTTACTGGACAGTCCTGGCGGTGGCGATGAAGACCGGCTTTGGGATGATTATTGCTCTCCTTCTGAATGTAAAGTATACTGGCCGAAAGATAGCCCGAACTTTGATCATTATTCCCTGGGCCACATCTGTCCCCATCAGCGCTCTTCTGTGGTTATGGGTCTACCACCCCGAGTTCGGACTCCTCAACTATACCCTAAAAGCCACTGGCCTTTTGCGCAACCCACCGGTCTGGCTCGGCAATCCCCTCTCGGCCTTCATGGCTACCATCTGGGTTGACATCTGGATTGGGATTCCCTTCATGGCCCTTGTCTTTCTAGCGGGGATGCAATCTATTCCCGAGGAGCTTTATGAAGCGGCTAATGCTGATGGTGTGAATGCCTGGCAAAGATTTGTTTATGTAACACTACCGGGAATTCGAAACGTCCTTCTTATCGCCACATTACTATCCTCCCTCTGGACCTTTAATGATTTCAATGTTATATATATCCTAACCAAAGGAGGACCAGCCCAGAGCACTCAGATACTGATTACTTATACCTATGAAAACACCTTTGCCTGGCTAAAGTGGAGCTACGGGGCGGTGATGGCAGTTATTACACTGGTAATATTGTCCATAGTGAGCTGGATCTACGCTAAAATATACTTCAAGGAAGAGACATAGCCGTGAAACGGAAGACTATAAGTAAGGCGGTTATTATCTTTATTACTACGGTGTTAATTTTGCTGCTCCTTTTTCCCTTCTTTGTGATGGTCTCCACTATGCTTAAATCCTCTAAGGAAGTTTATTCCAGCCCTCCTTACTGGATTCCTAAAAGGCTTGCCTTATCCAACTTCATCACCGTCTGGACCCAGTATCCCTTCGCTACCTACTTCTTCAACTCTTTCATTATCGCTGCCGGAACCACCGTTTTAACTACCATCTTCTCGGTACCTGCCGCCTATGCTACCTCTCGCTTCCGCTTCCTGGGGAAGAAATTCCTCTTATATATGTTTCTGGTAATTCAAATGTTCTCCCCCATCGTTGTGGTCATCTCACTTTTTAAGATTATATCTCGGCTTCATCTCCTGGACACCTACCTTGGTCTCATTCTCGTTAATACCGTCTTCACACTGGCTTTTACCACCTGGATGCTAAACGGCTATTTTAAGACTATCCCGGTGGATATTGAGGAAGCAGCTCTTATTGACGGTTGCTCCCGTCTTCAAACCATCCGTAAGATTATGATTCCTATAGCGGCACCCGGCCTGGTGACCACCATGATTTATTCCTTTATCGCTGCCTGGAACGAGTTCATGTTCGCTCTCACCCTTGTCCAATCTTCAAAGAGGATGCCACTTACCCTTGGTCTTTATAACTTCGTGGGAAGGTATACCACTCAGTATGAATACTTAACCTCTACTGCCTTTTTGGCAATTATCCCCATTATCGCTCTATTCCTATTGATTGAGAAGGAATTGGTAGCGGGTATCGCTGGAGGAGCTGTCAAGGGATAGGGCTCTCCGCATTCCCTTCGTCTGCGCTTTGTATAGATGGTAATGCATGACTGAAATGGAGTAAGTAGTGGGGAAACTTCGTCTGGCAAATCCAACGTAATCTTTTATAGGGGAAGATTACATTATTGGGGAAAAGATTAAAAAAGATCTACCCACTGGCTGCTCAAAAGAGCTAAATTCTATCACTAAAAAATTAGCGAGAACGATGACCGGTAGCTATTCCGAAAGGTAAATTTTGAGTCCTTCTTCCAGAATTTCTCGGCGAACAGGGGAATTAAAAATCTCTGGAATATTCAGAAAGTATTCCTCCTTTTCTAAGTGATCGCCTTTAATCACAAGAAATGCTTGCTTACGAGGAAGAAGCATTTCTAGTCGTAGATTAATTCGGTTATCCTCTATGCTTATCTCTTGCACCTGACAACCATCGATCCCGAAGGCATCATTACGGATAGCATCCAAATAAATGCTTCCGAAATACCTCTCTACTAAGGCGCTGCTTGCCAAAGCACCCCCTTCACCCCAGCCGCAATCCGACCTCCCATGAGTTTTATCCACCCCGGCATGGGCGAAGTTCTCGGGACTCAATCCCTGGGGATAGGCATCGTAAGTATAAGGAGAAACTTCTCGGTTTTCGGGGATAGCCAGAAGTACAAAAGAAGCCCTTAAAGCAGCGATTCCTCTCTCGAAATATTCTCTTATTCCAGTAATTCGATAGGCATCTAGATAAGTCCAGGCAAATACCGCCTGCCGTGAATCATTCCATTCCCCGTCAGTATTCATCACTCCGAATCCTCCGAAAGCATAAAGACTCAGATAGGGTGGATTCCACACTTGCTGGTAGAAAGAAAGTAAATCCAGAACTGCTAGGCCATAATCAAGATATTTTTTATCTCCTGTATGCCGATAAGTCTGAAGAAGAGAATGTGCTGTCCAGTACATGGAATAATTATTATGGGCGTAAAGCCCAGTATGAGGATCCCGCATACCTATTGGTTTCCAAGAACAGGAAAAGAAGGTTTCGTAATCAAAATATTTCATGTCTGGAATCACTTCCCGGATGAGAAAATCACAACCTTTTCTAAGAGCCTCCATATAAAGAGGATCTCCGGTTATCGCACACAATTCTGCTAGAAAATAAGTAGAGGCAGCGGTTTGAGCCGATTCCTTCAAAGTCTCTACCGGTTCCAAAGTAAACATTTCGAACCAACCAGGAATAGCCCCCGAGGGAAGTTGATGTCCGACCAAGAAATTACCGTATTCGCGAGCATAATGAAGTAACCTTTCATCCTGTTCTAGATCTTGATACCAGCGCAACATCCAATAAGCAGTCCAAGAGGCGCTGGCCGTATGGTAACGATTTTCCCCTCCATTTAATCGGGGGACACTTCCCCACCAAGAACAAGTATCAAGATCAAAAATTTCGGGGAAGATTCCTTGTTCCTGAGGGGCTTTAAGGGACCACTCCTTAATTTTCTTCGCTTTTTCCTGCCAGTCTTTACGATTTAATACCTTTCCGTAATAATACCAGCCATAAGCGGTACGGAGGTTGTTAAACCAGGCTTGATTCCAGACTATATTCTCCGGGATCCGAAAGTAGGTGGAATGTTTTCCTACAGCTTTAATTCCTGCCACTTCTTCCCTGTTAATTTCGAATTCTACATATTCTCCAATTTTTTCCACCGCCGGATAAACATAATCTACATATTTGGGAAAAGGCAGAGTCTGAGGAGCTACTTTAGTTAGGTAATAAGAAGCGTATTTCTTCCACAAAAAACGTAAAATCCGGCGATATCCCATTTTCTCCGGAGATTGAGCATCAATAAATAGATAGTATCCAAAGACTAACTTTTGGGGTGATAGTTTTGCTACCATAGAAGAATCATGTCGATAGTAAGTATGACCGGTAACCTGATAGTCTTTGAAGCCATAACCAAATACTGGCAGGGCGCTCTCTTCCAAGAATACTCCTTCTTCGGAGCCTTTCTCTTTTTCTAAACTGGCTGCTTGTCCGGATCGAACTTCTAATCCCGTATTTCCTTGTCGGCTCCGATCATCTTTCGATTCTGCCTCGCTTCCCACTCCAAGATCAAATTCCAAGCAGGTCTTAATTTGCCGGTTATCCCGTAGAAGGTCAAGATCGGGTACCAGAGCTGCAAAATAAGGTCCTTTCTGCAGAACTAACGCTGGAGAGCGAAAAACGTGATCTCCGATAACCATGTCGTCTTCTGGACGGAGGGTAGGAACCCAGCAAAAATCAATTAAAGGAGTACAAAATCGCAACAAGGACTGGAAATACTCCACTTTTTCCGTTTCAGTCAATTCCAAGACGGAGACTACTTGGAAGACCTCCTCTTCGGGCAAAAGAGTTACTTTTACCTCCAGAAGGTGGCTATTTACCTTCGCTTTAATGATCAGGGATCCGTCTTCTTTACGAAATGAAACTTCCTGAATTTTCTCACTAGGAATAGTCCTTATCCTGATCAATTCGGATAAAGAAGAAATCGCAACTTCCTTCCAAACTCCTTTCCCATCCACCGCGGCGAAAATAAACTTTATGCTGGGAACTGTCTGTACCACGAGTCGTATTTTCTCGTTTCCGATTTCGTACACTTTCATTGGCATTTCCTCTCCTCCTAACCTGCGGGGAGATAATGTCAGGGAAACACATCCCCAAGAATTTATTAATAAAAAAATGAGGACAAAAAGCCACTTCTCCTTCCAACGAATTTCTCTTATCCGGTTCATGAACTTCAATTTTGCAGGAAATTACCCTCGCATACCAGTAAGAGTAATTCCCTGAATGAAGAATCGCTGAGCGAAGAAATAAAGTAGTAAACAGGGAAGTGCCACTACTACTGAAGCAGCCATCAGGTAATGCCAGTAAGTCCAGTATACTCCCCGAAAAGCCGCCAGCGCTACCGCAAGGGTATATTTAGTATTTTCACTGAGGTACACTAAAGGACCAAAAAAATCATTCCATGCTCCAATGAAATGAAAGATACTCACGGTAGCCAATGCCGGTTTTGATAGCGGCAAAATGATGCGCCAGAAAATGGTGAAATAATCTCCTCCGTCTATGATGGTAGCTTCGTCCAGTTCATAAGGAATGGTCATAAAAAATTGTCTCAACAGGAAAATATAGAAAGGATAACCAAAGAATGCCGGAACAATTAATGGCTTAAAAGTATTTACCCATTGAAGTTTGGTAAAAATTATAAAAATAGGAATGATGGTCACCTGAGGAGGAACCATCATAGTAGAAAGTAAAACTATGAAAAGCAAATTCCTGCCTCCAAAACGAAAGCGAGAAAAACCATAGGCTACCAGAGTGCACGAAAATAAAACTCCTACCAAACTGGTGAAGACAACTATGAGAGTATTTTTTAAGTGCAATAGAAAGTTCATAATTTTAAGTGCTTCCGGAAAATTTTGCCATTGGAAAGGATTCGGTATCCACCGGGGAGGAAATTGCCAGATCTGAGCGGATTCTTTTAGAGCAGTGGAAATAGTCCATAAAAAAGGAAGGGCAAAAAGAAGACCTACCGCGGTTAAAATTATATATAGAAGTAAGTTTTTAACTAAATTTTCTACCCATCCCCCACGAAACATTCCTTTTATCTTCCTTCCAGTTTGGTTTCGTAATAAACCCATTTAGAGGAAAATTTAAGTTGAAACAGAGTTAAAACTAATACAATAAGGAAAAGAATCCAGGCCATTGCGGCAGCATAGCCCATGCGTAGAAGTAAAAAGGCATTGCGAAATAAATAAAGAACATAGAAAAGAGTGGCATTGGAAGGTCCTCCCTGAGTCATCACAAACGCCTGAGTAAAAACCTGAAATGAGCCGATAAGACCCATAATTAAATTGAAAAGGATGACAGGTGAAATCATGGGTAAGGTTACATGCCGAAACTTTTGCCACCAGTTTGCTCCATCTAATTCTGACGCTTCATAAAGATGAGTCGGTACTCCCTGTAACCCGGCAAGGAAAATCACCATCGCTCCCCCTGTACCCCATAAACTCATTATTATCAATGCCGGCTTGGCCCACTTTGGTTCTACCAGCCATCCGGGACCGGAAATCCCCACTTTCCCTAAAATGTAATTAATCAGACCCAACTGGGGATTAAAAAGCCATAACCAAAGTAGAGATATAGCTACTCCTGAGGTAACACTCGGAAGATAATAAATAGTTCGATAAACTGTAATTCCTTTTACTTTCTGATTTACTAAAAGAGCCAGAAGAAGAGATACAATTAATCCTAAAGGCACGGCAAAGATGACATAGTATACCGTATTGAAGAGAGAAAGGGGATAAAGTGGATCTTTGAAAAGCAATTCCTGATAATTTCTGAAACCAATTCCCACCGGAGGAGTAAATAACTCGTAGTCGGTAAAACTCAACCAAATAGAAGCAAGGAGAGGTCCAATTACAAAAAGTAAAAATCCGATAATCCAGGGAGATATAAACAGGTAACCAAATCTCGCTTCTCGACGGGCTATACATGTTCGAGGTCGGTACCAGCTCCAAGGCATTTTTTACCTTCTCACTTTCAAAAATGACTACCCTCCGGACGATAAAAATATATTATTGTCCGGAGGGTTCTGTTCCACCCGATTATCATTTCTTGGCTAAAGCGAGATCGATCTTCCGGGCAGCTTCATTCATGGCTTCCTGGGCGGGAACACCGCCGTAAACTGTACGATCGAAAGCCTCTTGAATGGCGTCGGTGATATAAGGATACTGCGGATGTCGGGGTCGAGGTTTGGTATAATTTAACTGATCCAGCACTACATCCCAGGGATGATATTTCATGCGCTCGAATTGACCCATAAGCGACTTCCGCATAGGAATTCCGTAACTATCGCCCAACACCTGAATTATGTAAGGAGAAGTCAAATAATTCATCACTTTCGCGGCTTCCTCTTTACTTTTGCTGCCCGTCCAGAGGGAAAAGTGCCATCCGCCACAACCGGTAATTCTCTTCCCTGCTCGGGGCCAGGGATGAGGAGCAACTTTGAACTTGAACTCAGGATAACTTTTCTGTACTGGCAAAATGGCGAAAGTCCCGATGTGTTCGATAGCAAACTTCCCAGTGGCAACTACCGGCCAGACAGGCCCTGCTAAAATATCCCCCGGCTTGGGAGCGATTTTATACTTGTTAAAGAGATCACTTACAAATTGCAGAGCTTCCACCGCCTTGGGCTGATTGCAGAGAGCCTTATTAAATTTTTCATCCACAACTTCACCTCCATTTTGCCAGATGTAGGGGGTCTGTAACCACATTTGATACTCGCCTCGACCTACATATACTATATAAGCCCACTGGTCAATCTTGCCGTCTCCATCGGTGTCGATGGTGAGTTTCTTCCCGAAGTCTACTAATTCCTCCCAGTAACGAGGAGGACCAGGAAGCCCGGCTTTTGCCAGCAAGTCAGGATTATATATAACGAACTGAGTATTGGTCTCCAGTCCAACGGCATAACATTTGCCTTCCCAAACCATTTCATCGTAGCAGCCCTTCACGTAATCATTAATTACTTCCGCAGGAATAAATCTATCAAGGGATTCCAGTAATCCCCGGGCGGCATAAGCGGGGACGTTGATTCCATCCACAGCAAAGATATCGGGAAGAGTACCCGCAGCAGCTGCAATCCGGAACTTCTGCTCCCATTCCGGAACCCGCACCCAGCGAATTTTTATGTCCGGATTCTCCTTTTCAAAAGGTCCCCAGAGAATTTTGTTATACTCCGGGCCATAGCGAACATCAAAATCATGCGGAGCCCAGATAGTTATGGTGGTTACTTTTGCCATGGCTTGCATTGAAAATAAAAGAATTACCGCAAAAATAATAGTAATGATTCTTATAAGTAGCTTCATATAATTTTCTCCTTTCCTAGAATTTATTTTATAAAATACTTTCCGCTATTTTTGCCCTTTCCCACCTCCCTTATATAACTAATTTTGTCCATCACATTTTAAATCAAACCTCACCTGCTTGTCAATATTCTGAATTCTTAAGGTAAGTACCATAGTAAGTCAGTATTTTATAACTGCCTAAGAAGGGTAAATTCTATTGCTAAGGAAAATTAGCGGGAGCGGCGAAGGCGAGCGATGAAAAAGCCATCAATACCATGACGGTGGGGATAGGTCTGAAGCATACTATCCTGGACGGCGCTTGTTATTAAACTCCGAAACTTCAAAGTCTCTTCCCTGAGAGCATCATTCTGGGCAGCCACTTCCGGAAGATAAGTTTGGATATTTTCCAGCGAAAATTCCCTATGTTTATTCAAAAATTGTCTCACCAGTTCCTGATTTTCACGGGGCTCAATGGTGCAGGTAGAATATACCAGAACCCCTCCCGGTCTAACCCAGCAAGAGACATTTTCTAAAATTTCTAGTTGTAGATTGGGAAGTAAGGAGGCTCTTTGGGGATCAATATTCCATCGGGCATCTGCCCGGCGTCGAAAAACACCTAGATTGGAACAGGGTGCATCTACCAGCACCCGATCAGCAATTTCTTTAAACTCAGGAATTGGCTGCTGGACATTGGTCAGTCTGGTTTCCACAATAGTGACCCCCAGACGC
>Ga0315309_1000398_pt1 | contig 26191 bp, 27 predicted proteins | sample TDP4_MG_FD_203080 | JGI IMG/M metagenome (GOLD analysis project Ga0315309, IMG submission 203080) | Freshwater sediment microbial communities from Lake Towuti, South Sulawesi, Indonesia - TDP4 | ecosystem: Environmental > Aquatic > Freshwater > Lake > Sediment | place: Indonesia: South Sulawesi...
TAGTCGTTCGTCGCAGCCTTCGTCTCTTGAATCTGTGATGAATCGATAATTGGCGGTTAAAGCTGAAGGCCCGAGAAATCTTTCATCTATTGCTGCTGGGCAGGCTGAGTGGCAGATTGAACATTTTATGCACAGCGCTAAGTCCCAATACTTTTTAAGCTCTGGTGGCACTTGAACAAACTCATCAGGCTTCTTAAATTCTTCTTCATTCTTTATTAGAATTGTTTTAATCCTCTTGTAAGTGTCAAAGAATGGTTGAATGTCAACTACAAGGTCTTTTATGACAGGTAGGTTGGAAAGAGGTTCTAATGTTACTGAGTCAACTCCGAGATCGAGCACTTGTGTGTAACAGGCTAGCATAGGTTTTCCATTAACATTTATTCCGCAACTTCCACAGATGCCCATTCTACATGAATGCCTAAAAGTCAGCGTCTCATCAAGATTATCCTTAATGTATTGCAGCCCTTCTAGTATGGTTGTTCCCTTGTAAACTGGCACTTTATACGTAGATTCATAACGTCTCTTGTTTTGTGGGTCAAAACGTTGTATCTTAAACTCAACAATTTTCTCCACTTTAGTGCTCACACAATCCACCTCCTAATAGGTTCGCGCAGCTGGTAGCCACTTGGTTATTGTGACAGGAATATACTCAAGCCTAGGTCCCTCTTTTGTGTAGTATGCTAGAGTGTGTTTTAGCCAGTTTTCATCGTCACGCTTCGGATAGTCGCGTCTTGAATGGGCGCCTCTGGATTCTGTTCTGGCAAGTGCACTCGCTATGGTAATTTCTGCTAGGTCTAACATGAAGTCAAGCTGCAGGGCTGAAGTAAATCCAGTGTTGAATGGCATACCTTTGTCTTCAACCTTTATCTTCTTAAATCTCTGCTTGAGTTCTCTTATTTCTTTCAATGCGCTCTCGAGTTGGTCGCCTCTTCTGAATATCCAAACTTTCTCGTTCATAACACGTCTCATTTCATCTCTAATGAGTGGCACTTTTTCATTGCCTTCGCTGCCTAAGATTTCGTCAAAGACTCTTTTTTCTTCTGCCACGATCTTCGCATTTGGAATTTCGTGAAAACTGCTGGATAAGGCATATTTAGCGGCTTCTTCACCAGCAACCGTTCCAAAAACTAGGCAATCAGCTGTCGAGTTTGTGCCAAGTCTATTTGCTCCGTGGACGCTGATGCATGAGCATTCGCCAGCAGCGTAGAATCCATTGATTGGTGTTTCAGTCTTCATGTTGGTACGGATTCCGCCCATAGAGTAGTGAGCCGCTGGCCTGACTGGTATCTGCTCCTTGACGGGATCTACTCCGCCAAGTTTTATTGCAACATCCCGTATGAGAGGTAACCTCTCGTTTATTTTCTCCTCGCCCAAATGCGTAAGGTCTAAAGCTATGTAGGGACCATATGGCCCTTCAAATCCTCTTCCTTCTAAAATTTCTGTTTGTTCTGCTCTGGAGATTACGTCCCGTGGCGCCAACTCCATTTTTTCTGCAGCATAGCGTTTCATGAAACGTTCACCATTGGCGTTGATCAGGTATCCTCCTTCGCCGCGGGCTCCCTCGGTTATCAGCACTCCTGCAGGGACCAAGCCTGTAGGGTGGAATTGGACGAACTCCATATCCATTAGGGACGCTCCTGCACGGTAAGCCATGGCCATTCCATCACCTGTGGTTGTGTGGGAAAACGTTGTGAATTCGTATATGCGTTCGTGGCCTCCGGTTGCCATTGTGATGGCTTTCGCTTGGAAGGCGTGCAGTTCACCCGTCTTTAATTCTATGGCAGTCAAGCCTACTGCAGTATTATTTTCAACAATCAAGGAAGTGGCAAACCATTCGTTGTAGAATTTAACGTTATTATACAATGTGGCTTTTCCATATAATGTGTGCATTTCATGAAAGCCTGTCATGTCGGCTGCGAAACATGCTCTTGGATAGGTATGGCCACCGAAGGGACGTTGGTCTATTTTTCCTTCAGGGGTTCTGCTCCATGGACATCCCCAATGTTCTGTTAAAATAATTTCTTTTGGTGCTTGTTTGACAAAAAATTCTACAGCATCCTGGTCTGCGAGGAAGTCGGCTCCTTTAACAGTGTCGAAAGCGTGTAATTCAAAAGAGTCCTTTTCTCGCATCACTGCGGCTGTTCCGCCTTGTGCACACACAGAGTGCGAGCGTATGGGGTGAAGTTTCGAAATTACAGCTATGTCAAGCTCCTTGCTAAACTCACTAGCGGCAACTGCAGCCCTTAGACCAGCTAGGCCTGCTCCAATAATAACTATGTCGTGAGTGTATTTTTCCATTCAATTGTTCACCTATTTGAAGAGATTACCTTAGTTTATAGCCTAACCTTTATAGTTTTTTCAAATTTTTATGTTATAAGAACATTTATTTCAGCTAAAAACTAAATGCTTCATGAACTAACAAAATCATTCATGCCCAAAGAGGGCGACAGCATGCCTCAAACATCCAATGCCGAGTATCCGCCGCAATTAAAGTGGATGCTTAAAAAAGCTTTAGAGAGCCCTGACGATTTCTGGGGTGAGGTTGCTGAGGAACTACACTGGTTTAAACGTTGGGACAAGGTTCTCGAATGGAATTATCCAAACTTCACTTGGTTCAAGAGTGGAATAACAAACCTATCTTACAACTGTACAGAAAACCATGTTAAAAAAGGAAGGGGCAACCATGCTGCCATAATATGGGAGAACGGCGAGGGTTTACCATCCCGCATCTTAACTTATGACCAGCTTCTGTGCGAAGTTAAACGGTTCGCCGCTGCCTTGAAGGCTTTGGGAGTTGATAAAGGTGATAGAGTGACAATTTATATGCCTATGGTTCCGGAGGCAGCCGTTGCAATGCTAGCAATCACACGAATTGGTGCCATGCATTCAGTTGTTTTCGGAGGGTTCGGCTACGGCGCCTTAGCAGATAGGATGGCAGATGCAGAATCAAAGGTTGTTGTTACAGCGGACATTGGTTACAGACGCGGCGAAATCATTAACTTGAAAGGTGTTGTGGATGAAGCGCTTAAAAATGGTGGAAAAAGCGTGAAAAAGGTCATTGCCTTAAAGCGGGGTGAAAAGGACCCGCCAATGATATTTGGAAGGGACATGTTTTGGGAGGAAGCTTTAGAGAAAGGAAAAGGGGTGGATACTGAGGCTGAAATGACGCAGTCAGATGAGACTGCATTTATTCTTTATACCTCTGGAACGATGGCTAAGCCTAAGGGAACTGTTCAGCCGCATGGAAGTTATCAGGTTTACATTTACGCCATGGGCAAATGGGTTTATGACATGCGCGAAACAGATGTTTGGTGGTCAACTTCAGACATCGGCTGGATTGTAGGCCACAGCTACGTTGTTTATGCGCCTCTACTTTTCGGTTGCTCAACAATAATGTACGAGGGCGTTCCGGATTACCCAACTCCAGACATATGGTGGAAAATAGTTGAAAAGAATCGCGTCACAAAACTTTGGATGTCACCTACTGGCGTGCGTACGTTAATGAAATATGGTGATGAGTGGCCCAAGAAACATGATTTGAGCTCTCTTAAGCTTGTGGCATGTGCTGGAGAAGTATTGAACCCACCGGCTTGGGAATGGCTTCAAAAGAAGATTTTTGAAGATAGAATTCCAGTCATCGACCATATGTGGCAGACTGAGAGCAGCGGCCCAATGGTTGGCAATCCTTATGGTATAGCGTTACTGCCAATAAAGCCTGGCTCAGCCGCTATTCCGCTTCCTGGAATTGACGCGGAAATTGTGGATGAAGAAGGAAAACCTGTTCCGGCTGGCGTTGAGGGGACATTTGTATGCAAAAGGCCTTTTCCAGGGTTGACGCCTACCCTTTGGCGAGATCATAAACGTTACGTTGAAGATTATTGGAACAAGATTCCGGGCGTTTATTACACTGGCGACGCAGCAATGAAAGATGAGGATGGTTATATTTGGTTCTTAGGACGAGTTGATGAAGTCATTAAAATTTCTGCTCATAGGATTGGCACAATCGAAATTGAAAGTGCTCTACTTCAACATCCAGCCATTGCCGAAGCAGCAGTTGTTGGACGTCCAGACCCATTAAGGGGCGAAACTGCATGTGCATTAGTTGTTTTAAGGGGCGAATATGAGCCAAATGAAGCATTAAGACAGACATTAAAGGATTTGGTTAAGAAGACTTTGGGGCCTATTGTGATCGTTAGTGATGTGTTTTTTGTGGGTAAGCTTCCGAAGACGAGAAGTGGTAAGATTATGCGTCGACTTATTGAGGCGATAATTTCGGACAAGCCTCTAGGGGATTATTCGACGATTGAGGATGAAACGGCGATACAGGAAGTTAAAAAAGTGTTAAGAAAATGAATATTGCGATTGTTGTTGCGGGAGATACGGTTACTGTAGTAAAAGCTAACATAATGTGTAATAACTACTTCTAATAAAAGAATAATTGGGAGACAGGATGGGTAGCAAGTTAGCGCGGATCTTGGGCATGTGGGAAGTTCTTGTGTTAGTGGATGGACTTGCGCTGGTGAGCATAATTGTAAGCGTGTTTTTTGTTCGTAATGTTTGGGGTTTGTTGATTGGCTCTGGCTTTATAGCTTTTAGTTTGTACTGGTATTATGTGCGGCATGTTAAGAAGAGGAAGCCTCAGTATCCGTTGGTTCCGCCTGAGGGAAAGGCTGGTGCTTACCTTCCAAGAACTAATATTCCTAGGCCTGTTATTGCAGATTTTCGTGAGATGGACGAGAGGAAGCGGAAGCTTGCTAAGGTTAAGAAAATGATACGTGGGAAAATGGTTCGGAAGAAAAAGTAGCTGTCCTCTGGGGTGTCTAGACCTCCCTTATATAAAGGGGTTTTTGGTTCTTTTTTTGGAAACTTTTTAAATACGTGTTTGTTATGGCTTTATAGGTTCTGGGAAGAGTGTGTTGCGAATGATTGTTGGTCTTGATCATGTAGGCGTGGCTGTGAAGAATTTAGATGAAGCAATTGGGGTTTATCGTGACGTTTTGGGTTTTCGGTTTGAGGACGTTCATGTTTTGGCAGAGCAGAAGGTTAGGGTGGCGTTTTTCTCTACTAGCGGCGAAACGCGAATAGAGCTTTTGGAGCCGCTTGGTACTGATAGTCCTATTGCAAAGTTTCTTGAGAGTCGCGGTGAAGGTGTTCATCATTTTGCAGTTAAAGTTAGGAATATTGAAAAGGTTTTGGACGAGCTTAAGCGAAAAGGCGTGGTGTTGGTTGATGATAAGCCTAGGCTAGGTGCTGAAGGTGCAAAGATTGCTTTTGTTCATCCGAAGAGCACGCGAGGCGTTCTTTTGGAGCTTGTTGAAAAGCTGTAGGTTTGTCAATGAAGTTTAATGTGAATAGGGTTCAGGAAGGTTTACGCGCTCGAAGGTTTGGTAGAAGACTAATTTTCTTGCGTGAGGTTGGTTCTACAAATGATTTGGCTAAAGAGTTGGCCTCTTATGGGGCTGTTGAAGGAACTGTTGTGGTTGCGGAGACGCAGAGGGCCGGGCGTGGAAGGCTGGGTAGAACATGGTTTTCGCCAGCGGGCGGATTGTATTTTTCTGTTGTTTTAAGGCCTAATGTTCGTGCGGGTGAGGCTGTTACGCTTGTGTTTGTGGCTAGTTTGGCTGTGGCTGAGGTTTTGCGTGAACTGTATGGATTGAGGGTAGAGACTAAGTGGCCTAATGATGTGTTAGTGAATGGAAAGAAAGTTTGTGGGATACTCGCGGAAATGAAGATTACAGGCGAGATAGTAAAATTTGTTGTTGTAGGTATTGGAGTTAATGCTAACGTTAATGTGGAGGAGGCTTTTCCTGAAGAGTTGAGGTCAAGTGTTACTTCGCTTGAGAATAAGTTTAGGAAAAAAGTTGAGTTAGAGGTGCTGTTTAGGGCGTTGCTTGAGAAGTTGGAGAGCGTTTATGAGTTGTTCGTGAAGGAAGGGTTTGCTTCGGTTTTGAAAGAGTGGAAAAAGTATGCAAGTTTTGTAGGCTGTAGAGTAGAAGTGACAAGCGGAACCGAAAAGTGGGTTGGTTTAGCGTTGGATGTTGAGAGTGACGGTTCGTTGGTTATGAGGCTTGAAGATGGAACAGTTAAACATGTTTTCGTTGGAGACATTTCTTTACGGCAAAAATGAAAATACTCACTTAGGTCTTTTTCCAGTAATGTAAAAGCCTCGTTTTTCGAGTTGTTCGAGGAGTTCTTTTGGTTCTGGGTGCCATTGGCCCCATTTTCTGCAGATGTGTTCTGTCCAGCTGTAGTTGTCGTAGGTGAATGTTTCTTTGCGGTTTGCTTCTAATGGTATTTTTGCGTTAATTTTTCTGTAGTAGTCCTGTGCGAGATAGCCTTCGTCCATTTGTTTCATGGCTTTTGAAACTGTTTTTTCGTCTAGTTCTGGGTATTTGTCTTCGAAGAGGGTGAATTCCATTGGATATCGTGGTCGTGGCGGCGGGTCTTCCGCAGGATAGCCCATTGCTAGCTGTACCAGAGGAAATACTCTTTTTGGCAGATGGTATTCTTCTGCAATTTTATCAGCTCTATACATTGCGCCTCCGAGAAAACAGCTTCCAAGTCCAAGGCTTCTTGCTGCGGTAACCATGTTTTGCGCCATGTAGGCTGCGTCTTGTATTCCGAAGAACAGTAGTGTAAGGTCGTTTGTGACTAGTTTCCAGTTTCTTTTTGCCATGATTAGTTCGAACTTGTGGGAATCAATGCAGATCGTGAATAGTAGTGGGGCTTTGAAGGGGTTTCGTTTTTTGTTTCGTGACAGTAGTATGCTGTAGTATTGAGAAGCGAATGGTGCTTGCTGCCCTGCTCTGACGATTGTCTCTATCACTTCGTCGGAGGGTGTTTCGTCTGTGTATTTTCGTATTGATTTGTGTTGGAGCATGGTTTTGATAACAGGATTGAGTTTCATGGTATCATCTTCTTTACGCTTAAATCCAAGGCTTTGATGATATATAACTTTCTTTTGAGAAAGTGAGAGTGTATGTCTTGGGTGGGGGTGAGTTTGTGAAGTTTTTTGTAGGTTGTGAGTTTGAGGAGTTTAGGAGATATTTGGAGAGGGCTGGACGGTATAGGGAAGAGGGAGAACTTGATTGGCTAGAGACTTTTCTCAGAGAAGGATTGCTTAATCTTATTGTTTGGCGGAAGGATGGCGAGATTATTGGGGACGCGATTTGGCATGAGAGTAACACTGAGGAGCATAGGAAGGGCGACCCGAGAGACGAAGAGGATAGGGAAGCGTTGCGGAGGCTTCTTGGCGGTAGGAAGAGAGATTTTATTGAGCTTCACGAGGTTTGGCTGTTGGAAGAGCATAGAGGTAAAGGATATGGCACGAAGTTTTTTGAGTTTTTCGAAGAGTATATGCGGAATAAGGGTTACGATGGGATAGTTTTTTATGCGCATCATCCAGCGGCTTTGGCTATTTGTCGCAAGCGTGGATACAAGGAAGGCGGTCTTATAGATATAGAAGGAACAGTAGAACACGTCTTCTACCTTCCACTAAAAAAGAATCTAAGGTGACCGCATACTAATTCAGATTCAAGCTTGACAATATTTGCCTATCGATTTGATAAGCTCGCTCTCTCTACGCCGTTTCTCACCATAATACTCGCTGTTTTTTTGGAAACGTACGTTAGGTTGATATATCCACATATCTGAATTCCAACCACATTTACTGCTTAATGTATCGTGCAGGGTTTTTCCAACCATCCAGACACACTTTTCATCAATTGGAATGCCATCGATTATTGGCTTCACATATTGTCTCCAAGAGATTGGAATTATCTTTTCCACAATCTTTGAGGGCAGACGATTGCTATCTTTCCGCTCATTATTTTCCTGCATATACGTCTGTCTGTTCTTTCCATAATAACAAGCATGAAGAGACGCATCGAGAAGCCAAATTCCCCTTTTACTAATGGTTTTCAAGACTTTCACTTTCCATTTTAACCTTTTCATTTTCTCAGGTTTTTTATCGAGGCCAACGCATTTCGCAAATAGATTCACATACTGGTTTGAACCGCGATTATACTCTATCCTTTCAGGCTCGCTCAAAAGGCACGAATTTCCATAACTTAAACAGTACACGAATCTAACAAAGCACAAAGGAATATTTTTTGGAACATAATTGGGTAGTCTATTTAGGTCTATTTTAACTTGAATTTCGTTCTTATTCGTGTAAACATGGGATTCTGCAACAAGTATGAATTTGACGATTTCGGGTTTCCAAAACCAGCGATGTTCCTCTACACATATGGCAGTTTCAAGCGGTTCCGGAATGCAATTATCATTTTCTATGATCTTAGAACCTTCCTTGTGGGCTTCAATAAGTTTTGGTTTGTATTCTTGAAAATTCATATTCTCTGAGATGAGCCGTTGACTTCTTAACCTTTACGTAATTCATACCTAGATGGTTTATTCTTCTTTCTAAAGAGCCAAGTAAAGCTATATTTTCTTATAATTTCCATATATTCTAAATATTCGGTGGATAAATATACTCTTCAATTTGAGGTAATTCATGATGTCAGCTATAAAAGAGCCTAGTGTTGATGAGAAGATTAAGCGTTTACGTGAACTAACCGAACAAGCCAAACTTGGCGGTGGACAAAAACGAATCGAAGACCAACATGCTAAAGGCAAGTTAACAGCCCGCGAACGTATAGAGCTTTTACTCGACCCGGGCAGCTTCAACGAAATTGATCAATTCGTAGTTCACCAATGCACAGAATTTGGCATGGCAGACCGCAAAATCCTAGGCGACGGCGTAGTAACAGGCTACGGTACAATAAACGGAAGACTCGTCTACGTATTCAGCCAAGACTTCACCGTTTTCGGCGGTTCGCTAGGTGAAATGTTTGCTAAAAAAGTCTGCAAACTCATGGATTTAGCCCTAAAAACAGGCGCGCCAGTCATAGGCTTAAACGACAGCGGCGGAGCACGCATACAAGAAGGCGTCGCAAGCCTAGCAGGATACGGCGACATATTCTTCCGCAACGTCATATCTTCAGGCGTAATCCCACAAATAAGCGCAATAATGGGACCATGCGCAGGCGGAGCCGTATACTCGCCAGCCCTAACAGACTTCATAATAATGATAGACAAAACAAGCCACATGTTCATTACAGGGCCAGACGTAGTCAAAGCCGCACTAGGACAAGAAGTAACATTCGAAGAACTCGGCGGAGCAATGATACACAGCACAAGAAGCGGCGTAGCCCACTTCATAGCCCAAAACGAAGAACACTGCATACAACTAATCAAAAAACTCCTAAGCTACTTGCCAAACAACTACCTAGAAGACCCACCAGCCACAGAGCCAACAGACGACCCAAACCGCACAGACGACGCTTTAGCAAAAATCCTCCCAGAAGACCCAGACAAACCCTACGACGTAAAAGAAATAATTATGCGCATAGTAGACAACGGCGAATTCTTCGAAATCCAACCATTATGGGCGCAGAACATAGTCATAGGCTTCGCACGCCTAAACGGCAAAACAATCGGCATAGTAGCAAACCAACCCATACACTACGCAGGCGCACTAGACATAAACAGCAGCATGAAAGCAGGAAGATTCATACGCTTCTGCGACTGCTTCAACATCCCAATAATCACATTCGTCGACGTACCAGGCTTCTTGCCAGGCACAGACCAAGAACACGGCGGAATAATCAAACACGGCTCAAAACTATTATACGCGTATTGCGAAGCAACCGTACCAAAAATCACTACAATACTACGCAAATCATACGGCGGCGCATACGACGTCATGGGCTCTAAGCATAGCGGCGCAGACATAAACTACGCATGGCCAACAGCCGAAATCGCCGTCATGGGACCCCACGGAGCAATAAACATAATCTCCCGAAAAGAAATCACCGAAGCCACAGACCCAGAACAAAAACGAATGGAATTGGTAAGCGAATATCGCCAAAAATTCGCAAACCCATACATAGCAGCACAGAAAGGCTATATAGACGAAGTCATCGAACCCGCACAAACCAGACCAAAATTAATCAGCGCGCTAGAAAGCCTCGCAACAAAACGCGAACCAAGACCTTCAAGAAAACACTGCAACCTACCATTATAAAATTAAAGGAAAAAAGAATGACGCAAAAAATGGGAAGAAGCAAACTTCCGCCAATCACAAAAAGCAGACTCATATCAGATTTGAAAAAGCTCGGAATCAAACCAGGCGACACAATTATGCTTCATGCATCAGTAAAAGCCATCGGCTGGGTTGTAGGCGGCCCTGACATTGTAATCCAAGCGTTACTTGATGCTCTCGGCAAAAATGGAACGTTAATGATGCTTGTTAGCTGGGAAGATTCACCCTACAATCTTGTTGAGTGGCCAGAAGATTGGCAACGAGCATATCTAGAAGAATGCCCACCCTTTGACCCCGCAACATCTCGCGCATATAGAAAGTGGAGCATCTTGACCGAATACTTACGCACATGGCCAGGTGCATTTCGAAGCAACCATCCTGATGCTTCATTCGCAGCGGTAGGCGCTTTGGCCCGATGGATAACGGAGAACCATCCGCTACAATATGGATTTGGACCTGGTTCACCATTGGCTAAACTATGTGAAGCGAGGGGCAAGGTGCTACTTTTAGGTGCGCCGCTTAATACCATTACACTTCTACACTATGCTGAACATATTGCCAAGGTGCCAAATAAAAGAACTGTTCAGTATAAGATGCCACTCTTGCTCGGTGGACGACGGGTGTGGGTAGAGATTGAAGAATTTGACACTTGTGGAAATATCTTACCAAACGCAAAAGAATACTTTGAAATTATCCCACGCGAATTCTTATCATCTGGCAAGGGTCGTCTTGACAAAGTAGGAGCGGCGCAATCATATCTCTTCGACGCAAATGAATTTGTCAAATTCGCTGTAAAATGGCTTGAAAGAAAATACGGTAAACAGTGATTAAAAAAGACTAAAATCACCATTATAGATTAATAGTAGCTTCACCATTTTTCAAATCTTCAAACAAAAAACCTAGGGGGCTAGGCAATTTATGGCTTCGAAACCAGTTAAAATTACTGATACAACCTTCCGCGACGCCCACCAATCCTTAATGGCTACGCGAATGCGCACAGACACCATGATTCCAATAGCAGAAAAAATAGACCAAGTAGGCTTCTTCTCTCTAGAAATGTGGGGAGGAGCAACCTTCGATGTCGCAATACGCTACTTAGCTGAAGACCCTTGGGAACGCATACGCACACTAAAACGCCACATAAAAAAGACGCCATTTCAAATGCTACTGCGAGGACAGAATGTTGTTGGTTACCGCAACTATCCAGACGACGTAGTCATCAAATTCGTGGAAAAAGCCGCCGAAAACGGGATAGACATATTCCGAGTTTTTGATGCGCTAAACGACGTAAGAAACATGGAAACAGCCATAAAAACAGTCAAAAAAGTAGACAAACACGCCCAAGGAACAATCTGCTACACCATCAGCCCAGTCCACACCACAAAATACTACGTAACAGTCGCCAAAAAACTGGCTGAAATTAACTGCGACTCCATATGCATCAAAGACATGGCAGGAATGCTCGCCCCACAACCAGCCTACAAACTCATAAAAGCCCTAAAAAAGAAAGTAGGGCTCCCAGTGCATTTGCATTCCCACAGCACAAGCGGCATGGTCATGATGACCTACCTACGAGCATGCGAAGCGGGAGTAGACATAATTGACACGGCCTTCTCGCCATTAGCTTGGGGCACATCCCAACCTCCAGTCGAATCCATTGTAGCCGCCTTAAAAGGTACACCCTACGACCCAGGCTTAGACATGGAACTCCTCTACGAAATCGCAGAATACTTCCGAGAACTACGAGAGAAATACTACGACCAAGTAAAGCTGATTGACCCAAAAGCTGAACGAGTTGACGCTTCCATAATAATCCACCAGATTCCCGGCGGAATGTTCTCCAACCTCCTCGAACAACTAAAAGAACAAAAAGCGCTCAACAGACTGAAAGAAGTCCTCGATGAAGTCCCAAGAGTAAGAAAAGAGCTTGGGTATCCACCACTAGTCACGCCTACAAGCCAGCTCGTCGGTATACAAGCTGTATTTAATGTTCTCTCTGGAAAGCGATACAGCATTGTGCCAAACGAAATAAAGGATTATGTTAAAGGCTTTTACGGAAAGCCACCTGCCCCCATTGACGAAGAGGTTAAAAGGAAAATTATTGGCGACGAAGAACCAATAACATGCCGCCCAGCCGACCTCCTAGAACCCGCCCTCAACAAACTACCCGACGAGGTAAAACCATACATTGAAACCGAAGAAGACAAGCTAACCTACGCACTGTTTCCACAAGTAGCTATAGAATTCTTCAAGAAGAGAAAAACAAAAAGAGAAGAAACTAAAACTGCAATCTCGACTGAAAGGATTATGGAACTTGAAGAGATTGCCGCAATCTCGGTCGCAGTTGCCACCTACTTAACAAGTTCGCGCGAAGTTAAAGCACTAATACCTGTAAGGGCGAAGGGAGCGGCATCATCATGGGTATTGGCAGGACGGCAAAGTTTAGCTGAGCACGGTGCATAACATTGCCAGTTTATGAAATTTTCATTGACAACAAACCCCGAAAAGCCGAACTAACAAAGACTGGAGAAAAGGCTTTCACAGTTAAAATAGACGACAAATCCTTAGACATAAACTTGCCAACCGACAAACTCGATTTGGAAAAAAGCTTCTCTCTGAAAATAGATGGAAAAACCTACCAAGTAGAACTGTCCAAAATCGAACACGAAAAAAGCTTTCCAATCAAGGTTGAAGAAGCCACATTCAAAGCCGAAGTGAAAACCCCTACAAGAAAGCCGACATTAACAATTTTTGAACCAATCCCTCTAACACCTACAAAGAGGACTATGGCACCCAAGCAAGTTGTGGAAGGCGCTGTAACTGCGCCCATGACGGGAAAAATTCTTTCAGTCAAAGTTAACGAGGGAGAACAGGTCAAAGCTGGGCAAGTTCTCTGCATCCTTGAGGCTATGAAAATGGAGAATGAAATCACAGCGCCCAAGGCTGGAACTGTCAAAGAGGTTTATGTTTCTGAAGGTTCATCAGTGAGCGAGGGCGAACCCCTTTTAATGATTGGCTAAAAAATGGAAGGCGGCTTATACTCGCCAAACACCTCGCGCAGAGTGTCGGAGATCTCGCCGACGGTTGCATACTCTTTTACTACTTGAAGTATAAAGGGCATAAGGTTTGCCTCTTCTTGCTCTGCAACCGTACGCAATCTATCTAAGGCTTCCTTCACTTTGGCTTGGTTCCTTTGCTTTTTTATCCGTTTTAGGCGTTCAACAAGCTTCTTCTCGATTTCGGGGTCTATTTGCAGAATTTTTATTGGAACCTCTTCTTCTGCTACGAATTCGTTCACGCCAACAATTATTTGTTTTTTTGCTTCAACTTCCTTCTGGAAACTGTAGGCGCTCTCCACAATCTCCCGTTGCATAAAGCCTTTTTCGATGGCGGTAACTGCTCCCCCCATGGCGTCGATTTGTTCGATGTATTTCGCAGCCTTCTCTTCAATCTGGCTCGTTAAGTACTCCACGTAATATGAGCCCGCGAGAGGATCAACTGTGTCGACGACGCCACTTTCATAGGCGATTATCTGCTGGGTTCTGAGGGCGACAGTCACTGCTTGCTTGCTTGGTAAGGCGTAAGCTTCATCAAACGAGTTTGTATGCAAAGACTGGGTTCCACCTAAAACCGCTGCCAGCGCCTGAAAAGCAGTTCGGACTATGTTATTGTATGGTTGCTGAGCAGCGAGTAAGACCCCTGAAGTCTGAGTGTGGAAACGCAACATCCACGTAGCAGGGTTCTTGGCTCCGAACTGTTCCCGCATGATTTTAGCCCATAATCTCCTTGCAGCTCTAAATTTGGCGATTTCTTCGAAAAAGTTGTTATGGGCTGCGAAGAAGAAGGATAATCTGCCCGCGAACTTGTCTAAGCCTAGACCTCTTTCAATGGCTGCTTGCACATAGGCGATTGCGTTTGCAAACGTGAAGGCGATTTCTTGAACGGCGGTGGCGCCAGCTTCGCGGATGTGGTAGCCGCTTATGCTGATGGTGTTCCATTGGGGCATGTGCTGGGAGCAATACTCGAAAATGTTTGTAACCAGTCTCATTGAAGGCCTAGGTGGATAAATATACATGCCTCTGGCTACGTACTCCTTCAAAACATCATTTTGAACTGTTCCGCCGAGCTGGGACTGTTCTATGCCTTGTTTTTGTCCAACTGCAATGTACATGGCGAGCAAAATTGGTGCAGTAGCATTGATTGTCATGGAAGTGGTAATCTCATTTAGGGGGATTCCGTCGAAAACTGCTTCCATATCCTGTAAAGTGCTTACGCTAACTCCTGCTTTGCCAACTTCGCCCTTCGCCATCTGGTGGTCGCAGTCGTATCCCACCTGAGTTGGAAAATCGAAGGCTACGCTTAGGCCCTTTTGGCCCTGCTGCAGCAGGTATTTGAAGCGTTGGTTTGTTTGTTCGGCCGTGCCGAAGCCTGCATACTGCCTCATGGTCCAAAATCTAGCTCGATACATTGTTGGATAAACGCCGCGGGTGAGCGGATATTCGCCTGGAAAACCTAAATGATGTAAATAGTCAAAATCTGCAATGTCAAGCGGGGTATAAACACGGCTTACTGGAATGTCTGAGCTTGTGGAGAATCTATCCTTTTCAGGGAGCTTTTCAAGACTTTTCGACACAGTTTCCTTCTCCCACTTTTCTTTTCTCTGTTGAATCTCCTCCAGTTTCTGCTTGTCAAATAACATTGAGAACACCTAAAGACTACACTACTAGCGGAAGCATAAAAGAATTATTAACAAAACATCTAACTATCCCAATAGGTCTTGTCAGAAAAGAGGCATGCATACTACATTGTAAATCACAATTTTAACAGCTTTTAGATTGGTTTTAAGACAGAACTAATTTATGAATTAAACCTAGGAGAGTTTACTTTTGACCAACAATAAAAACAAAACCGGAAATTTTCCTTATGTAATTTCCATACTTTTTCCTGGCCTTCTTCTGAAAAATCTTGAAACCCCTCTGAAAGTCATCCTCACTGAGCAAAGTTAGTGTTGATATATACTTGTTTCTGACTCTCTCCAAATATTCATCCGTAGATATGAAACCTTCGTCAACTTCAACTACGTGGTAATGAATATCTCTGAAACCGAATATAGTCATCATTTTCTTGAGCGAGGGAACTGATGGAATTCGTTTCAAATCTAATGCAACTACTCCAGGGAAATCACGAGTAATGTGCCTCCTAATTCGAGAGTGCGAGAATGTCATAATCACACACTTACCGCCTATCTTTAGAGTGCGATAAATTTCTCGAATAGCCATCCCTTTGTTTTCAATGTGATGAATAACTGCCGTCATATAAACACAATCAAAAACATTGCCTCGAAAAGGCAACCGTTGTCCATCCCCTCGAATCCACAAGATGCGGTTAGATTTGTCCTTCATAACGGCTTGCTTTAGCATTTCAATCGACGGTTCTAAAGCGCAGAGTATGGGATTTTTAATGGTTGATATATTTAGTGGGAATCTTCCAGTGCCGCATCCGACATCCAAAACGGTGCAGTTTGCGTCTATTTTTCCATATTCAATGGTTTTTGCCACTAAGATGTTGGCTGGAGTAGGCCTTACCTTATCATAGTATTTCGCTATCTGTGAATAATCAGTCTTCGGAATTCTTGACTCGTTCAATCGATCACTTTGACTTCAGAATATCTAAGTAAGCAAAAATCTCATTTAAAATTTGACTCAAAGCTAACTGAAACGGATAAATAGCCACTTCAAATCTAAAATATTACAGAAGCTTAGGTGCTTAGTTGTGAAAGTTAAAGTCGAATATCTTGGTCATATAAGAAACATAATTGGCAGTGTAAGAGATGAAGAAATCGAGATTAGAGAGAATTCATCGGTTACCGATTTATTAATGGTTCTTTCTGAAAAATATGGAGCACCCTTCAAAAAAGCAGTTTATGAACCAAAAGGCACGGACGTAAAATCAAACTATATCATCACAATAAACGGTTATCTGCTTAACCAATTAAACGGCGTAGAAACTAAACTTAAAAATGGAGATCATGTAGCTTTACTGCCCGTCGTAAGCGGCGGCTAGTATTCTTCTTTTCTGTCTATCAATCCGTCTTTTCTAGCTTTGTATTCGGAAACTTTGAAAACGGCTGCTCCTACAAATATGGTTGCAATTGTTGTCAAAACCAAATACATTAGTTCTATTTGGAGATTGAAGTTTGCTTGGTGCAGAATGGAAAATCTTACGCTTCTGAGAAAATACGTTATAGGCAGAGCGTTTGAGATTGCTTGGCCCCAAGATGGAAGCATTTCAGGTAGGAATACGACTCCTCCAAAGAGGTAAAGAATGCCCGAAACATATTCCGATAGCATAAACTGAACTCTTGATGTCATAATATTTATTCCGCACAAAACGAATCCCATGGCTATAAAGCAAAATATACCCAAGGTCAAACTCAATGCTAACAGTGGATAGTCAATTAGTGACCAATTGATCGGTATCTGCACTCCCAACAAGCCCTGAAAAATGAGCAAACCAAACGCTAGGGTCAGAACTAAAGATATTGACGCATTCATCACCCCATTTAATGCTCTTCCAAATATATACCACCTTAACGAGCCTCGGGACAAGTAAATATGCTTCAGCACTTCATAATGAGCCCTGTCTTCGTGGATTAAAATGCTCATAGTCATCATTATCTGCACAACGTAAATGAAAAAACTGTTTCCGATAAACATGAACGCAAAATATTCTGGATTAAATGCACCTGACACGAAGCTTCCGATTAGGAAAATGAAGCCTACAATAAGTAAAGCTGCAATCGGTCGAATGAGATAGTAAATGCTGAATACTAGAGGGTCAGTCCAATTGGTCTCAACTTTCCAACCCAACCAAATAGCTTGCTTCACAGTTTTCAGGATAGTCTTTACTGCCATCTCAATGTTAACCTCCCCTCTTTTTTGCCCAAATTCTCCATATAATTCAAAGCGAATTTAGCCAGAGGCAACAAAACCAAAATGAAAATTACCAATGCAACCACATTTAGCCAGATGTCCGCTATGCCTTCACCTAAAATAACAGTTCTCCTTATACCATCTAACCCAAACGTTAACGGAATTAAAGATGCTAGAAGCTGAACCGTGAAAGGCAGATACTTTGCTGGGAAGTAAAGCCCAGAGAGAAAATGAACTGGTTCCTGCAGAAGGTTTGCAGTATGCCAAGCTTCTCTGCCGTACAACATGAACAAAGAAGCAAACAGCATGCCTAAGGCATAGAGAGCTATGATTGTTAGAAAGAATATTAACATGGCAGTTAAGGGCTCATAAATCACAAATGGGACTTGAAAAATCAATGTTCCAGCAACGAGAATGGCGGTAGCTCTCAAAGTTGTGTTTACAATTCCTCCCAAAGCCATTCCGAGAAGAATTGCCATTCTAGAAATGGGAGCAACCAAATATAGCTCTAAATTTCCATTTCCTTTCTCCCAATAGAACTGTGCAGACATATTCCACAACACATTCGACCAGAAAGCTATCATCGTCCCACCCACAACAACGAAACTTGCAAACTCCGGAGGCGCTTTCAACATTGCATAAAGGTAAATGTAAGCGCTTAAAGTCAGAATTGGAATGGTCATCTCGGCAATAAGCCATTCAGGTTCTCTATTGCCGCCTTTAACCCTAACCCAGAGCCTCGCGTAAGCCACCTTCAGATTTTGTATTAGCTGCTCACGCATGTGTAGCCACATCTGCCTATTCTCCTTCTTCAAAACCTCGACCAACAAGGCTAATGTAAACATCTTCTAAAGTTGGCTCAGTCTTGTTAATCGACAAGATTTTTAGCTTTTCCCCTTCCAGTTTTGAGGTAATTTTTGAGAAAACTGGCTCATCGCGAACCATGACCTTTAATGTGGTTATGCCTGTTTGAATGTTGCGGGTTTGAGAGTACCCGACTACGCCCGTCATCTTGTCCATGAAACTAAAATTAGCTTGTACCGAAGACACTTCAACCTTCATTATCTGATTTTTCTTAAGATTCTCCTTAAGAGTGTGCGGACTGTCACATGCCAAAATTTTTCCACGGTCAATTATGGCCACTCTGTCGCACATTTCATCGGCCTCAGCCATATAATGCGTCGTCAACAAAACAGTGCCTTTTGTTTCCCTTTTTGCCCAGTCCACAATGTAGGCTCTCAGTTTCTTTGCAGTCAATACATCCAATCCCAAAGTAGGCTCATCTAGAAACAGTATGTTCGGATTACTCAATAAACCCCTAGCAAGATTCAGCCTTTGCCTATATCCAGTTGACAGTTTAGCCATCCTTGTATTTGCATATTCATCAAAATCTAAATCCGCCATCAAATGTTTGATATTCTCTTTCGCTGTTGAACTAGATAATCCATAGAGCTGAGAAAAGAACCATAAATTTTCTTTAACAGATAGTATTCCGTAGCCCGGAGTTTCGCCACCCGAAACAAGACTTATAATTCTTCTAACTTTGTCTGGTTCTTTAACTACGTTGAATCCGCCTACGTATGCGTCACCACTTGTTGGAAGCAAAAGTGTCGTCAAAATTTTTATGACTGTAGTTTTGCCTGCTCCATTTGGACCGAGAAGCCCAAAAATTTCTCCTTCTCCAATTGAGACAGAGACCCCGTCCAGAGCTTTCACTATCTCATTTTTCCCTTTGAATATTCTGACCAACTCTCTGGTTTCAATGCAATATTGCAATTTGATCACGGGCTAACAAACAGAAGAAACTCACTTAATTAAAAATTTCTATCGATTAACAAAAAGCATGAAAAACAATATATGGTCATTTAAGGCTTTTTGCAAAACATTTTAAGCTAAAGTATAGTCTATGATTTCCTTCTGAAAGGTGAAAATTGTGAAACGGGTAGATGCTTTAAAACAAAAGGCATTTGAGGAGAAAGGCTTTGACGGATTTTTGATGGCTAATGAAATTAACGCATTGTATTTTACAGAATGCCCAGGACTTGCTTGTGTTTTAATACCTAAAACTGGTGCAAACACTGTTTACGTTTACAACGTTAATTATGAGCAGGCAAAAGCTGAAGCAAAAGGTTTTGAAGTTGAAATGGTGAAACGTAGCGAAAACCTTATGGAAAAAATCGCTAAGCAAGTTATGGCCTTCAAAACCAAAAAACTTGCCATCGATGCACTAAGCTATGAAAATTACCGCACTCTAGTAAGGAAGCTGAGAGGCGAAACAAAACTGAAAATTCAAGGCAATCTCATCTGGGAACTGCGCAAAGTGAAAGATGAAAAAGAACTTGAGCTTATGCGGAAAGCTGGAGAATTAACAAGTGAAGGAATGAGAGTTGCCTATGAAGTGATGAGGCCAAGCATCAAAGAGTTTGAGGTTGCTGCAGAGATAGAATATGCAATGCGGAAGTGCGGCTGCTGGGGAACAGCCTTCGAAACCATAGTAGCTTCTGGTGTTCGTTCAGCCTTCCCCCATGGAGGGTGCAGAGACAGAGAAATTCGAGAAGGCAACCTAGTTGTTGTAGACATAGGAGCCGCATACCATTGTTACCGCTCAGATATGACAAGAACGCTAGTAGCTGGAAGACCATCGGAAAAGCAAAAGAAAATCTATGAAACTGTTAGGCTGGCTCAAGAGAAAGCCTTTCAAGCCGTAAAACCGAAGGCAAACGCAAGGGACATAGACGCAATATCGAGGAAAATTATAGAGAATGCTGGATACGGAGAATATTTCGTCCACGGCTTAGGCCACGGGGTAGGCTTAGAAGTTCATGAACCACCAACACTAAACCAAGAAAGCAAAGACAGGCTAATGATCGGAAATGTGATAACAATCGAGCCAGGCATATACATCACTGGCTTCGGAGGCTTTCGTATAGAGGATACAGTTCTAGTACAAAAAGGGAAAGCTGAAAAGTTCACAAAGGGACCGTATACTTTAGAAGCTGAGAAGTAAAGCAATTTAAATAAAGCTATGAGTTATATGATTTTGAATTCCTGGAGGTCGGTAGTTCTTTGAATAATAAAGCGGTAATAATAATTGACATGCTCAACGACTTCGTAACCGGAGACTTGAAGTGCGAGAGAGCCGACCGCATAATCCCAAACTTAAAAAAGCTTGTTGAAGCTGCACGCAAACATAACATCCCTGTTATTTACAGTAATGATGCCCACTTTCCAGAAGACGCTGAAGTTGTTCACAAATGGGGAAAACATGCAATTAAAGGCACAAAGGGAGCGGAAGTAATCCCTGAACTAAAGCCAGCTAAAAAGGATTACATTGTTGAAAAGAGAACTTATAGCGGCTTCTACGAAACAGGCTTAGACTCGCTATTGAGAAGCCTATACCGTGACGAAGGCGTAAAAACCGTGATTTTGGGTGGGTTACACACGAATATATGCGTTAGACATACCGCTGCAGATGCCTTTTTCAGAGGATACAAGATAATAATAGCAAAAGACGGCGTAGAAGCTTTCACAAAAGAAGACCACGAACAAGGACTAAAATATTTGGAATATGTTTACAATGCAAAAATAATGACAGTAAACGAAATCGTAAAAGAAATCGCTAAATCCTAGTCTTTATGTTGGGTTTCACATGCAAGAGAAAGTAAGAATCGAAAATCTTCAAGATTCAAACATAGAAGACCTCATCTACGTATGTTCTTCCAAAAGACTCAGCGATCCAATTCATCAACAAGGAGTTAAGCAGAAAAGACATTGGCTCAGTGAAATGCTTAGAAAATACGGGTCCTGCGCTAAGATCGCCTACTACAACGATAAACCAGTTGCCCAGATACTCTATCATCCAGAAGAGGCAGACGTAACAAAGGCCTTTAAGCGAGAAAACGTTCTTGTGATAAACTGCATTTACAATCCAATGGAAGAAGCACAGAAACTAGGAATAGGCACAAAGCTTCTACAGAGCGTAGTCCAAGACGCAAAACAGAGAAAAACATGCCTTGGCAATAGACCATGCAAATTCATGTTGGCAAAAGCCTTTAACACGGGCGAGTTCCTACCATTGCCTGAATTTTACAAGAAAAACGGTTTTATTCCAACGCCTGAAGAAAACATACTTTATCTCTCCATAGACAGTAGCTATGAACCAACCAAACCCTTTGGAGAGTATGAACCATTACCCGAAGACAGAAACAAAGCGATAATCTTTTACGGTCCTTCCTGCCAATTTGGTTATCCATTTGCAAAGAAGATAGAAGAACTCGTAAAAGAGGTTGCGCCCAACATTAAAATTGAAATGATTGACGAATGGGAAAAACCAGAAGAGTCAATAAAACGCAAGAACTGGTGGTTAATAGTAAATGCCAAGCCGATACACACGTTTTTCATGGAAACTGAAAAATTCAAGGAAGAAATAAAGCAAGCAGTCGGCTAAAACTGTGAAAATGCCACCTTTTTCTGGAGATTTTTAAAGTTATAATTCAAAATTGAAAGAAAAGTTTAAAAGCAACATGTGTGAAATTAAGAAAAATGTGAGGAGGAATGGTAGGGGAATATTTTTCTCCCTTCTCTCCTTTCTCCCCTCGAAAATGAGACTGCCATTCTCCTCACAAAACCCTTTTATGCAGTTTAGCCACTTATACCTTGTGGAATTATCTTCTATTCACTATTTTACATTAAATAGAGCAATGAAATGATTAATATAGATTAAATACAAAGATTCACAACATTCTTGCGCTTGAGTGTGGACTGAAATGGCCAAGATTTTGGTTGTTTATGATTCCAAAACTGGGAATACCGAAAAAATGGCATTCGCTATTGCCGACGGCGCAAAGCAAATCAGCAATATTAAAGTAGTTGTTAAAAAAGTTGACAAAACCAGCCTTGAAGATTTAGAGAGAGCCGACGGAATCGTGATGGGTTCGCCAACATATTATGGGCAGATGTCTGCTAAGCTTAAAGCCCTCATCGATAAATCTGTCAAAATCCATGGAAAACTTGAAGGAAAGGTTGGCGCCGCCTTCGCAAGCTCCGGCGGAACAGCAACCGGCGCAGAAACCACCATACTATCAATACTACAAGCAATGCTAATTCACGGCATGATTGTTCAAGGCCGAGCTAACGATAAGCATTATGGCGCCGCAGCTGTTGGCTCTCCACGTAAAAAGGGTATTGAATCTTGCCAAGAGCTTGGAAAAAGAGTTGCAAATCTAGTTAAAATATTGAAAGCTTAACGGATAACAGTGGGCCCGAGGCGATTTGAACACCTGACCAACAGGTTATGAGCCTGTCGCTCTAACCTAGCTGAGCTACGGGCCCTCTTTATTCCGTGCCCTTTTAATATGCTATTTTCAAATTAATTTAAACGTTTTCCGCCTTTAAGCCAGTTATGAAAGACTTAAAAAGCTTAATATCCGCTAAAATTAAGGTTAGGAGAAGCCCTATGGAATTGAAGGTTTTCACTTTGCCTACCTGTGCAAGCTGTCCTGTGGCTAAGGTTATTGTCTCAGAGGTTGCACAGAAGTTTGGAGTTGCCTTTAGAGAGGTTAGTATGGCGTCTGAAGAAGGATTAAATGAAGGATTAGCCTATGACATTAGAAGCGCCCCAAGCATCGTCATAGACAAGGAAGTCGTAGTTAGAGGCAGGCTTATCTCTAAGGAAAAGCTTGAAGAGGAAGTTAAAAAAAGAATAGAAAAATGGAAAGAACGAGCCTCCACGCAATAGGCTAGACAGAATAAACTTTATCCTCTTTGTTAAACTCATCCTTGTTGGAGACAAAGCCCTTGTCAGAAATTAAAAAAGCCATAATCATTTTCCATTACGCGGAGAAAATAAAGTCGAATTTAATCTTAACAGCAAGCCTTTTAGAAGTTTTAAACAGCATGAAAGACGAAGAAGTAGTAGGTGCGGAGAAACTTCTGGTCGCATATTTTAATGCTTTAATTGGAGAAGTCAACATTGCCGCGAATGCTTCTGGAGTTCAAGGTTTTCAAAACGTTAATGCAGTGCTTGAGGAAGCCATTACGCAGACGAAACAGCACAATTACGCCAATGCAATGAAGCTTATTTCCGAAGCTATATCCATCACAACCACGAACGGAAACAAAGCAGCAGAAACCTTGAGGGAAAAAGGCCTAATCTAACATCGCGTCCGTTCATAATGATACAAATATTCTTGGGCATAACCAGCGTATTCCCCAAAATACTTTCTCCCAAACAAACTCAACTTTCCATATTCTGAGTTTGTAAGCGATTTTTTATCTAGAATTTCGCTTATGAATTCTTCCGGAAAATGGCTTGCATAATATTTGAGAATAACGCGTTTTATCCACACGTCCACTGGAAAAGCCTCAAGCTTCCCCAAAGAAAAAAGCAAAACACAATCAGCAACTTTCAAACCTACACCAGGAAAATTTAACAATTCTTCTTTTGCCTTTTCGTAAGGCATTTTTCTTAAACGTTCAAACTCAAAACCATTTTCATAAACAATCTTTGCGGTTCTAGACACATACTTAGCTCTGTAACCAAGGCCCCATTCCGTTAATTTATTGGTGGCTGCCTTCGCCAATCTTTCTGGTGTTGGAAAAGTGTAAAAATCATGTCCGTTAAAGTTTACTTTGTTTCCAAATTTCTTGGAAAGATTGGATAACATTTGTTTTATTGCTGAAATGTTCTTGTACGTAGCGCAAATGTATGAGATTAGGCATTCCCAAGGGTCTTGACGGAGAATTCGTAAACCATTAAATGCTTCAATAGCGCGCGTGATATGCTTGTCCTTGCTAATTTGTGAAAGAACCATAAACAAATCGTCATACAATCCAAAATAGCTTTTAACAAACCCTACATCTACGTTCTCAAATTCTAAGTCGTTGCCGATTTGACAAATTTTGAAAACATTTTCTCCAACAACGCCATACCAACATTCACCCTGCTTATTCCATCTGAAAACTTGTCCGCAACAAAGGGTGACATCCAGATTGAGGGGACATGAAGGCTTTAACTGAAATTTCATTTAGACCTCACTGTTCTCACTTTTCAATGTAGTTTTAAATTCTTATCGGGCTATAATTGTTTTAGTAGTTTGTAATCATTGAAAGTGATCAAAATGTCAGCGGAAAAGAGACAGAATATTCTCTCTGGAAGTGAACAGAAAAAGATTATGAAAATTGCTATAGAAGAAGCTAGAAATTCATTAAAAGAAGGAAATAAAGGGTTTGGGGCAGTTTTAATTAAGAATGGGAAAATTATCGAAAGAGCTCATGACACAGAAGTTACAGATTCAGACCCTACAGCTCATGCTGAAATGAATTTAATAAGAAAAGCCTCCCAAAAATATGATGAAAACTTAACAGAATGCATTGTTATTTCAACTCATGAACCATGTCCTATGTGTACAGGCGCAATGATTTGGGCAAAAGTTTCTGAAATTGTATATGGAGTACCCATAGCAGATTCGATGAGGCTCGGCAGAACTATGATAAACTTGAGTTGCAAAGAGATCATCAAACGGTCTCCTTGGAAGGTAAGAATAACGGAAGGAGTGCTTAAAAGGGAATGTTTAAAGCTTTCCAATGACAAAGTGAAAAAGTTACTAAAGGAATTTTTAGAACTGCAAAAAAACGCTGAATGGAAAAGTATAGAAGAAAAACTTCTTAAAAAAAGAATTAAGTGGTTCGAGGATAACAAAAACGAGATTCTTAAGAGATTAAAAGGCACAAATATAGAGAAAGCCTATCAATTAATTTTAATGAAAATTGGCATAAATAAAAACGAAGCTCCAATAATTGAAGAGTCAAAGAAGAAAATTGTTTTTCATTCTAAAAATTTCTGTCCAGCATTGGAAGCCTGTAAGATTCTAGGGTTAAACACAAGAGAAATTTGTAAAGAAATTTTTGAAAAACCCACAGAAGAGCTAATTAAAAGGATAAACCCAAAACTTAGGTTTACTAGAAATCATAAACATATAAGACCATACACAACTTATTGCGAAGAAATTATAGAAATGGAAACATAATTTTATAACTCTCCCGTCATTTCAGCTTTTAATCGTTTGAAGAAATTTTCCATGAAACGTAGTCTTTCTTTGGCTATTTCTCTCGCTTTATGCGTGTATAATCTTTCCGGGATTTGCTTAAACTTTAGCTCAAATTCCAGATTGGGAGCATGTTTCGAAATCTCTTTAATCCTTCCCTCAGCTTCTTCTCCCACAACATTATCCTTTAAATACTCTTTAATCGGAAAGGCTGAATAGATTTTCTGACCATACTGGCCCGCCATCATGAAGGATCTAGCAACACCCAATGCCCCCAACACATCTAACTTGTCAGCATCGAACAGAATTTGCGCTTCCTTTGTTTTGGGTTTGACCTTGCCTCTAAAGCGATGGGCGGCTATGCAACGTTTAACATCGGCTATTTTCTCTTCTGAATAGCCAAGTCTTCGGAGGATTTCGGCAGCCATTTCAGCTCCGAGAACCGCGTGGTCTATGCTGCCTGTTTTGTCTTTGAACTCTTTAACGCGGGCAATGTCATGTAATAAAGCAGCTGTTTTTAAAACATCTATATCAATGTCTGGCCCATGTTTTGCGAGGTTTAAACAAAGATTGTAAACTCTTATAACATGTTCCATTGCATGAGCAGAACAAGAAAGTTCCTTCTCAACAATTTCCTTAATTTTTTGATATTTACTTTCCATACCAATCAATTCAAGCTAAAACTGGATAAATATTTTGTTTTAAAAAGAAGAACATTTTAAGGTTGATCTATGAATTTGCCTAGTTTGGGAATTTCTGGCGGTAAGCCTCTTCTTTCGCGAATTTGCCTGATGACCTCAGTGGCAACATTTTCTGGTGTTCTTTCCCAATGGTCAAAGGCGGACTGCCAGAAGGCGTGGCCTGAGGTTGCGGAGCGAATTTCTGGGGATAAACCGAAAGTCTCTGCGACTGGAATATAACCAGTAATTATTGTTATGGCGCCTTTTTGTTTAGAAGACAATATTCTCCCACGTTTGCGAGTTATGATGTTTAAGCATTCGCCGATCCAATGGGCTGGAACAGATATTCCGATTTTATAAACTGGTTCAAGAAGCACAGGCTTGGCTATTAGGAAGGCGCCAGAAACTACTCGGCGAATAGCTGGCATGATT
>Ga0315309_1000399_pt1 | contig 26188 bp, 19 predicted proteins | sample TDP4_MG_FD_203080 | JGI IMG/M metagenome (GOLD analysis project Ga0315309, IMG submission 203080) | Freshwater sediment microbial communities from Lake Towuti, South Sulawesi, Indonesia - TDP4 | ecosystem: Environmental > Aquatic > Freshwater > Lake > Sediment | place: Indonesia: South Sulawesi...
CATGGCGATAAATGAGATGGCGAAGCCTAGTATTATCAGTGTGACGCCGATGTTCCAGAGAAACTGATCAGCCATGAACACCGCACTTCTGCCTATGAAATCAGTGGAAAGAGATTAAGATAAATTTTCGCTGAGAAGTAGGTTTAAACAAAGGTCGACGGCGAATTATGGTTGGTGCTTGAAGAGTATCAGCCACAGGCAAAAGACGGACCTAGCTTGCCGCCTTTCCGCTTCTGAGCGATGCTTCAGCGTGCGCATTTCTGATTAAAAAAGGGAAGGTTTGCGGAGGCAGGTAAAGCATAGCACACGTATGTGTCGCGGCCAGGCTGAAGCGTTGTGGGTTATGGTGGAAGTTACGGGTGAACTGGACCCTTCGGGTCGTCGAAGTACGCCTTGAGCAAGCCTACGTCAACGATGTTTACTCTTCCGTCTGGTATGGCCTTCACGTATCCGGACTCTGTGCCTGTGGTGCCTCCCTTGCCGCCTGTTATGTCGGCCTGTGGAGCGTAGCCTAGAGGTCCAACGGATGGAGGCGAATACCAGTAAGCGCTGATGGAGGCTACATCAAGTAAGTCTACTTGCCCATCATTGTTGACATCGCCGTAGTGGGTCACGGCTTTCCAGAGGTGGTAGGCGTAGAGAGCTGGGGTTGCTGGCGCGGTAGAGTCGATTCCAGGAGTTGGAGAACCGCCGTATATTGGGTTGTAGTACCATCCTCGAACCCACTGTTGCTCAAAGTGGCGTCCCAACGCCTGAACCAAGGGAACGCTGGGAACATCGTCGTAGTAGATGGATTGAAGTGCATAGTAGATTGATCGCTTTGGCCAGCGAGTGTCTGGCGGGTTAGCGAGCCATTGTGCGAGGTTAGTGTATGGGGTGCTAGGCCAGTTGTTGAAGCCGAAAGTTCCAGTTGCATTTGTAATCCGCCTACGTGGATTTGGAACATCGAGCCATTTTTGCTCGCCTGGAATGGGGTAAGGCGTTGCGTCATCTGCCATCTGAGTTCCTGCGTCAATCAGAGCGTCTACAACTGGATTGTTGTATCCTTGGTATGCTGCAAACGTTCCCAAGCTGTGCGCGAACGGGAAGGCGAAGTTGTGTGGGTCTGGGAAGTCAGCTAGCCACCCTATCAAGAATATGGGCAGTTGCCCTGAAACCAGTCGTGACAGATATTCAGAACCCCATGACACACCAATTACGTAGACCCGGAACTGTGCGTTGATTGCATTAAGCTGGTCTCTCAGCATTTCGGCAGCGGTTTGCCTAGGCTTGTTCCCCACGTTGTACACTATGGTGAACCTCATGCCATTCTGCCACAAATCACCACCCCAAGCCGCTTGCAAGCATTGTCGAGCCAATGTCACGTTGTACGAGTACGCCTGTTGGGCTGGGTTGTCATAGGACAGCCAGCTTACTATGTAGTCTGACGGTTGCCATCCCTCGCCGAGGTACGCGTCTTCTAGCCAACCTTGGTAGTCAAAAATGTATGCAATGCCCAATCTGACGTTTCTGTCGCTGAAGATGTCAGGTGGAATCCCAGATTGGCTGAACGTGCTGGGCGGCAATCCACCTGCAACACCCATGTAGGGGCTCGCTGGGTTTATGTTGAGGGTGAAGAAGAAGGCGTCTAATGCCAATGTGTCAAATGGATAGAAGCATTTCACTTTTTCTCCTGCTACACTTTGACCCAAGACTTGGTCTCTGTAACATCTTGGAACAACTGTCAGGTCTGAGTCGCCTGCCAAGAACCTGTCTCTTCTGGTTGTCCACCCTGTGATCACGCACCAAGTGACTTGGTCAAGGTATCCTCCGATTCTCTCATCGGTGTTCCATCTTACCCGAGCTGGCCAAACGTCCCAGTAGTTGCCGAACCGTTTGATTTGCCATGAGTCGCTTAGGTTCCAATATACGAACTCGTATGGACCGGTTCCCATCATCTTGCCTCCTATAGACGACGCAGCCGGGTTGTTCCATCTGTTATAAATGTACGCCCAGTTTGCCCAACCACCCACAACCTGGCTGATGTCAAGGTCCCCGCTTGCTATGCACCACGCCCTGTCGACCACACTGGCCCATGCTTGGCTTATAATCTGCAGGAACGTCACTTCTGGAAAAGTCGTAACAAAGTTAAACCAAACACTCGTAGAGTTGCGTTGAACAGCTCTGTCAATACGTATACCCCAGTTTGGATCCCCGCCTGGTCCGGATGGTGGCACAGACCCGTACGTATTAAGCAGAGGTCGATAGATCATCCATGTTGGACCGCCGCTTCTGTCCTGAACCATCCACCTCTCAAACGAATACTCAACATCCTCAGCTGTAAGAGCGTCACCGTTGTGAAACCTTATTGGTTGCCCACTCGCGTTGGTGAACCTTAGGTTGAAGATGAATCGCCTCAAATACGTCGAACCAGATACAGGGTCGTATTCATTGATTGTTTGATACGACCATCCTGTAGCAAGCTTTGGAGCAAATTGATCCATTCTTCCTGCTTCGTAGGGACCGCGAGTGTAATCAACGTCGAAGGCGACTAACGTCTCATAAACGTTCATGATCAGTTCCGCGCTGGCTGTGTCATAGGCCCAAGCTGGATCCAAACTTTCTGGTTCGCCGATTGTATCAACGATTAAGTGTTTTGGGTCATATCCCAGTGGAAGCGGAGCATTATCAGCAGACACGGTTGGAATGCATTCTGCAAACCCTGCTAACAGCAGAAGCGACAGCAAAACAAGTGATACAGTATTCTTGCCCATTCTTTCTCCCTCGAATCTACACAGAAACTGCGTACTAAAAATGCAATGAATAAATATTTAAAACTTATCAATTGCGCTGTTCTAACACGCAAACAAAAGGAGGAGACATAGCTGAAGCGCAAAAAATACATTTCAATCATGCAGTCTGATCCGAACACACTAAACCATGCGCACGCTTCTTTCTGCGTCAATTTTATATGAAATAGCTTTCATTGTTTTGTCGGAAAGGAAATGGATGGGAGCGAAACCTGTCCATCCTGCATTCCTCAAGATGGCGCTGTCTCTGTTGTACCTGTTTCCTCGAAATCGCTTGAACCCAACTGCGAAAACTCACCCAACAACGTCAATTTAATAAAGTTTGACGGCGAAATATTCTAGGCGCCAAAAAGTGGACTTGGAACAAATACTCCAGCAGATTCTCATGGTCAGACGCGACCTCTCACGAGAAGACGTGCTCAAGAAAATCTACGAGAAAAAACGCTCGGCTGAAAACTACCTCCTCGATGAGGTGGCAGCCCGCCTCGTGGCGTCTGAGTTAGGCGTTGAAATCCCAAGCGTTGAAGACTCTTTTCGCTCTGAAATCGCAGTTAAAGACCTAGTCTCTGGTCTAAACGATGTAACCGTAGTCGGTAGGGTCATCATTGTTTATCCAACTCAAACCTTTATCCGCCCCGACCTCACCGAGGGCAAAGTTGCTCGTCTGCTGCTGGCCGACAAAACAGGCTCGTTGAGGTTGGTCTTGTGGAACGACAAAATCCCTATGGTGGAATCAGCAAAAATTCGACAAGGCCAAATCGTCAGGGTTTTGCACAGCTATGTGCGCGAGGGCATAGATGGAAAACTCGAGTTGCATCTTGGAAGAAAGGGGGAACTGGAGGTTTCACCGCCAAGCGTGGTTGACAGTGACTATCCGCAGATCACTGACTTCATTGACAAAATTGGAAGCTTGACCCTGAAAAAGAAGAGGGGAAACGTTGTAGGCTGGATTGAAGAGGTTTTTTCACCGTCAGAATTTAAAAGACCAAATGGAGCCGCGGGCAAAGTCAGACGACTGCGCCTCAAAGACGACACAGGCGAAACAACTCTTGTAGTCTGGAATGAAAGAGTCGATGAACTGGGAGATGTGAAGCAGGGCGACTGCCTGCGCATAATGAACAGCCGAATCAAGGAAACGCCAAACGGTGGGCTCGAGCTACACGTTGAAAACACCGCCCAAATCGAGAAACCAGTTGGTCAAATGCTGTCTCTACCCGTTGTCCCGGGCGAGGCAACACGTAGGATAGCAGACTTGAAGGAAGAGGGCGGCCCATTCAGCGTTGAAGCGACCGTTGCCTCAACTCCGAGCGTTAGAGAGGTTACGACGGCGCAGAAAGAGAGGGTGTTGGTGGCGTCCTTCGACCTGGCAGACGACACTGGGAAGATTAGGATGTCACTCTGGCGAAAACAAGCAGAAATCGCAAAAGAACTGTCGGTTGGAACCCGAATCAGAGTTAAAAACGCCTACGCCAAGAAGGGCTTCTCAAACCTGCTGGAACTGGCTTCTCGAACTTCAACCACCGTAGAAGTTGTTTCCAAGCCTGAAGCTTTAGATGCAGAGAATAAAGTCGAATAAGCTCAGAAAAAATAAAAAAACTTATAAGCAGAACGGCACAATCACTTCGGCTTGGGCTTTGCAAAAGCCTATTTTCGCCTCAAAAGGAAACCTTTCCAGTCTACTTTCTAATGAGCATCTGGAAAAACTGAAAAGTACAAAGCACAGATGCAAGCTGTTCTCAAGCCTTGAAATGCAAGCGTTAGCCCGCATAGAAGCCAGCCTGCTACGCGGCGCGAGAAAATACTTCGATGCGAACGACTTCACCGAAATCGTTGTGCCCCATTTGACGAGAGCCACTGGCGCCTGTGAAAACATAGCCACGATGTTCACCGTTGACCACTTCAAAGAGAACTGCTACTTGGCTCAAACTGGACAACTCTACTTGGAAGTCTTGACACCCTTCCTGAAGAAAGTGTGGTGCATCGGTCCTAGTTTCAGAGCCGAACCGTCAGTTGACGAAAGACATCTAACGGAGTTCACGCTGATTGAACTCGAGTTTGACGGCAGCCTAGCAAAGTTGATGCAGCACATTGAGAACGTAATCGACTCAATGGTGCAAGAAGTGCTTAGAACCCGCCAAGAAGACATTGAGCTGCTCGGAACCGATAAACAAAGAATCAACGTGTTGCCTCCGTTCAAGAAAGTAACATACACAGAGGCAGTGCAAAAGCTAAGCAGCTACGGGGTCAAGTGGGGAGACGACCTAAAGAGCGTACATGAAAAGATACTGGTGGAAATCTACGGCAACCAACCCTTGTTCATAACGCATTATCCCAAAGCCATCAAGTTCTTCAACATGAAAACGAATGAACACAACCCAAACATAGTCAACAGCGCAGACCTCATACTGCCCTTCAGCGGAGAAGCCGTGGGCGCAGCAGAAAGGGAATACCAATACGAACCGTTGCTAAAGCGACTTGAAGAGTCAAACATGCTCAAGCAGTTAATCGAAAACGGTGGAAGCATCCACGACTTCGACTGGTACCTCGAATTCTACAAGTTGCACGAAGGCACGCCGCACGCAGGCTGCGGCATAGGACTCAACAGAGTCACACAATACGTCCTTGGAAGCAACGACATACGAGCTAGCACAGTGTTCCCGATGAACAAACAAACACTCATGTAAAACAAACTTCCAACTTTTTTCTCACGTTTGCGCACGGCGCAGTCTTCATTCTTCTATCGGAATTCTTATCTTGAGAAGCCGTTCATATATGCGGTTTCCACAAACACATACAAGGTGACACAGCCATTGTACAAAAATCAAATTCCACTACCAGTTGATGAGCTTCCAAAAGAGTGGTACAGTATTCTTCAGGATTTGCCCGAGCCCTTGCCGCCTCCGAAGGAGCCTGAAACTGGACCGTCCCGAATGGAGTTCTTGGGTCGAACCATGATACACGAGTGTCTGAGACAGGAATCCTCTGACCAGCGCTGGATTCCCATACCCGAAGAAGTGCGTCAACTCTACATTCAGGTTGGGCGTCCTCGACCGTTGTACCGTGCCATAAAGTTGGAGCAGCATCTTAAGTTGAAGAAGACGAGAATCTACTACAAGAGAGAAGACCTGTCGCCCACGGGTTCGCATAAGACGAACACAGCCCTAGCGCAGGCGTATTTTGCAGCTAAAGAGGGCAAACACACGTTGGCAACTGAAACAGGCGCCGGACAATGGGGCACAGCCCTCACTCACGCTGCACGCTTGATGGGTTTAAACTGTATCGTTTTTTGGGTTCGCTCTGTTTACAACTGGAAGGCTGACAGGCGCACGTTCATGCATCTTTTAGGCGCCACGGTGCACGCTTCACCCAGCAAGGAGACCGAGATTGGCAGAAAAATACTGTCAAAAGACGTTAATCACCACGGTTCGCTCGGAATAGCGGTTTCCGAAGGCCTAGAATATACAGAGAAACATGAGGGAACAGTTTACAGCTTGGGCTCAGTGTTGAACCACGTTCTCATGCACCAATCAATAATCGGATTAGAAACGATCAAACAGTTCGAAATAGCCGACGAAAAACCCGACCTAATGGTAGGCTGTCTAGGAGGAGGCTCCAACTTCGGCGGCATCGCTTTACCCTTCGCCGGAGAAGTGCTGAAAAAGAAGCGAGAGTGCAAGTTCTTGGCTGCTCAGTCAGAGGCGGCTCCGAACCTGGTTAGGGGTAAGTATGAATACGACTTCGGAGACGTGGCTGAACACACTCCACTATTAAAAATGTATACAATAGGACACAAAACCGACATGCAGCCCATAAAGGCAGATGGCTTACGCTACCACGCGGCCGCTCCAATCATAAGCGCATTAAGGCACCATGGAATAGTGAAGGCCGTCTCTTACCCAGCCGATGAAAAAGCAATTTTTGAAGCAGCGAGAACATTCCTCCGGTGCGAAGGTTGGCTCATAGCGCCTGAGTCAAGCTACGCGGTACGGGCGACAATAGATGACGCATTGAAGAATGAGAAAGCAGGCGAAGAGAAGGTCATTTGCATGAACATCAGCGGACACGGATTCTTAGATATACCAGCCTACAGAGAAAAACTCGGAATATAATTGGATATATTTCTTGAAGAAACTTTATGAATGATAAGCGGACTGAGTGATTGTGTTCTAGAAAATGTCTCTCGAATTTGATTCCAGAAATTTTAAAAGCAGTTCACCACCCATAGCAAAGGCTTTGGAAGGGCTAGTTGAGAGTATGCCTTTCTACAGCGCCAAGAGAGGGGCGCTGGCATAAAATAAATACCCAAATTTAAAGAAAGGAGAAAAGAACATGAAAAAAGGAATTAGTGGAAAGACAGCACTATCAATTGTACTAGTGACTATGGTCTTTTCGATGCTCATGACAACCGCAATTCCTGCGCATGCTGCTACTCAAGAGGACATCGATTTAGCAATAGAAACGGGAATGGCGTGGTTGGCAGGCAAACAGGATGCAGCAAGTGGATCTTGGGCTTGGAGTGTTGCTAAAACTGGCTTCGCAGTTGTGAAATTTGAGACGCATGCAATAAACATTGGAGAAGATCCTCTCGACCCAGCTTATCAGTACTACACCCAAGTCAGGAACGGACTAGACTATATCTTCCTTCATGCGTGGACCGCAAACATTGGAATACAACCAGCTGGTGATCCTGATACACTAGATAATGGCATTGGGGTTGCCTTCGGGGCTTACTCGATATATGAGACAGGAATAGCGATGATGGCTATTGGAGAGAGCACCCACCCAGAAATGGTGGTAAACGTTGCTGGCAGCGCTGTGAACGGTCGGACTTATCAAAGTGTCGTACAAGATGCCGTTGACTATCTAGCTTGGGGACAAACAGACAGGGGCAATTGCAGGGGAGGGTGGGACTATGGCGCAAACGATAACTCTCCCGAATGGGGTAGAAGCGATAATTCTAACAGTGGATACGCAGTGTTAGGTCTTGCCTATGCTGAAGCATTCGGGTGTACAATCCCAGCCTTTGTAAGGACCGAGCTAAGCATATGGATAGACTGGATCCAAAACGATGTTGATGGCGATCCGAATGATGGCGGTTCCGGCTACGATAACCGAGGAGATGCCTTTTGGGTTAACACTCTCAAGACCGGCAATCTGCTGTTCGAGATGGCATTCTTCGGCGATGACACTACGGTTCAGAGGGTGAAAGACGCGGCTGATTACCTCGACCGCCATTGGAACGATCCAGACTACATAGGGTGGAAGGGACCAGGACCAGAACCATACCCATGGGAGGACCCGAAGGGCTATCCAGATTGGCCAGCATGCTATCAAGCCATGTACTGCATCATGAAAGGGTTTGAGATTCTTAACATTGAATATATATCCCCTCTGAATGATCCTAGCGGAATTGACTGGTTCGAAGATTTCGCCGATGTGCTAGTAGACCAGCAAGATAACGATGGTTCTTGGCCCAATGCAACGTTATTTGGCGCTCCAGATGGGCGCGTTTGGAGTTGGGATGACGATCATATCCTATCTACTGAATGGGCTCTGCTTACCTTACAAAAAGTAGCACCTCCTCCGCCAGTGATTACTGTCTATGTAGACATTAAGCCTGGTTCCTGGCCGAATCCGGTCAACCTCGCGAGCAGGGGAGTTTTGCCCGTTGCCATCTGTGGCACTGAAGACTTCGACGTTACAACCATAGATGTAACAACAATAAAGCTGACCCTCGAAGGCCTCGATGACGGAGTTTCCCCGATTCGCTGGAGCTATGAGGATGTTGCAACTCCTTGGACAGGTGAACCCGGCGGCGGACACGCCCTCGGAGGCGACGGCTACCTTGACCTTACACTCAAGTTCAAAACGCAAGAGGTAAGAACCACATTGGGACTGGACGCATTCCTGAAACAGAAGATTCCACTCATCATAACAGGAAACCTCAACGAAGCTGCTGGTGGAACACCCATCAAAGGGCAAGACTACGTTTGGATACTCAATCTGCCCGGCGACTCCAATGACGATATGATTGTCAACATAATAGACGTAAGTGTGGTCAGTGCTCACTGGTATCCAGGCCCGCCAGTAGGACCCTTGGGCTACGATGCAGCCTCAGACCTCAATGGCGATAGCAACGTTGACATACTGGACATAGCTCTGATAAGCTCGCAATGGGCGCAGTTCTGGCAACCATAGCCTACAGAAAGCACATTCAATCATCCCTCTTTTTTTGTGTTGAAACTAGGGAGAGGAATTGCTAAACACCTAGATTGCTAAGAATTTAAAACCGAATTCTAAACTATTCCCAGCACCAACTGAATATACTGTTTTCAGAGAAGAAACTCGGAATATAATTGGACATATTTCTTGAAGAAACTTTATGAATGATAAGTGGACTCGGTGATTGTGTTCTGGAAGATGTTTCCAGAAGTTTTAAGACTAATATAATTATAAAAGATGAAGACTGGAAGGGCTGATTTCGAGTATGGCTTTTCTGCAGCGCCGAGTGTGAGGGGCGCTGGAACAAAATAAATACCCAAATTAAAGGAGAAGGGAGAGTAAGTAAAGAATGAACAGAAAACTTATGAGCCTATGCGCAGCGATGATTCTTGTCGTTGCTTCAATCTTGCCAATAGTCATGGTTCCAGTTTACACCGAGCCCATAGAAGTCTACGTCGTCATAGGAGACGTGGCTGGAAATAGCAACTACATTCTAAGCCATGGGGATGGAACCTTCAGCAGCCAAGAATACATTGGTCGAGTCCCAGAACCATTGGGATACTGGAGGGGATGCGGGATTGGAGACTTTGACAACGACGGCCGCTTCGACTACGTCATTGGAACTGGTGATATGTTGGAGGCCCCCCCTTCGCTTGAATGTCCAATCTATCTTTACGAGAAACTTGGTCCTGGAAACAATTTCGCTCCACCTGTATCTGTTGGCACATGGACTGAGGGTATGTGGCCGACGGACTTTGCGGTTGCAGACTACAACAAAGATGGAAAAATGGATTTTGTCCTAACCCACTATGGAAAAAATTGGTTAGGGGTAATACAAAACAGCGAGTTGTACCTAGGTGATGGTGATTTTACCTTCACCCGCTCTGTGCTTACCAATACCTTGCCATTAACCAGCGTTGGGGCAGACTCAGCGGATATCAACAACGACGGAAATCCCGACTTTGCAGTCGCACAATTCAACGGGACTATTCCATACTACATATATGTCAACTTGGGACATGGCAACGGAACATTCACAACAACCTCTTTCGAGGCAAGTAGTGGTGCTTTTGGGCTCACGGCTGCAGACTTTGACAACGATACAAAAGTGGACATAGTCTCAGGTGGCGTCTTGGCGGCTGGATGGTACTTCTACAAAGGCAATGGCAATGGAACTTTTCAGTCTGGCGTATTACTCAGTGGTGTAAAGAGCAATCATTCGCCAATAGACAACTACGACTTCAACAATGATGGAAATCAAGACATAATCATAGGTTATGGAACCTCTGCCCTCTATTATTCTGGCAACGGCGATGGAACATTCAAATATGGAACTGAAATCACAGGTGGAAGTGGTTATTGGCGTTGTGCTATTTCAGCACCACCAACAGAAATGGTCCCAATTGTACCTGGACCCCGCGCCCGCTTCACTTGGGAACCTACAAGACAACTTGTCAACGAGCCTGTTGCTTTCAATGCCTCTACTTCAAAGCCTGTTGAAATGCCCATTGTCCGCTACGCTTGGGACTTTGACTCTGATGGTGTAATCGACGACTACGGAGTAACGGTTACCCACATCTTTTCTGCTGCCGGAAGTTACACGGTGACACTAAATGTTACGGATAGTCATGGGTTTTGGGACACTAAAACACACACTATAAAAGTTGTATCAGTGGGAACAGCAATAAACGATGGAGTATCATGGCTGGCGGATCGACAAAACCCCGACGGTTCATGGGGATCATCGTATCCTGTGGCTCAGACTGGTCTTGCTGTCTTAAAACTAGAGGAGCATGCGGTGGACTGGAAACATGGGTATGGACTTCCTTCGCCATTTGACCCAAGATATCCCTACTGTGAGAAAGTGGAGAAGGGACTAAACTACATCTTCGCCCACGCATACCTCATCGATATTGCTATGCAGCCTGCCGGCGACCCTGACACTAATGCCAACGGAAAAGGAGTCTACTTCATGTCTTTCGCGTGGAGTAAGCAACAAAGAACCTACGAGACAAGCATTGCAATGATGGCTATTGCGGGCAGTCGGGCTCCGAACAAGGTTGTAAATGTGCCGGAGAGCCCCGTAGATGGTTGGACGTACAAAGATGTGCTCCAAGATTCGGCGGATTATCTTGCTTTCGGCCAGAATGATGCTGATTGGGAACGAGGTGGTTGGGGATACTTTGAAAACACCGTTGGAAGAAGCGATCAATCATGTGGTGGGTGGGCGGTTTTTGGTCTTGGATTTGCCGAATCCCCAGCTTACAAATTCATGTGCACAATCCCAGCTTTTGTGAAGACAGAGCTGAACATTTGGATAGACTACATTCAAAACGATGTTGACGGAGACACTAATCATGGGGGTGCAGGTTACTTTGATCCTAATGGGGGGGCTAACATACTCAGGACTGGTCACCTCTTATATATGATGGCATTTGTAGGCGATACAGCAGTAACTCCTAGAGTTCAAGACGCTGTTGCCTATCTTGTCCGCCATTGGAACGATCCCGATTATGATCCAGGGTGGAAGGGATACCCCGAGTACCCATATTGGGGAGCTAGTTACCAAGCAACACTCAACGTAATGAAAGGCTTGTTTACACTCGGCATACACCAAATCGATGGAATTGATTGGCAAAACGAATTCGAGCATGTTCTGGTAGCACAACAACTGGATGACGGATCATGGCCATATACAATTTGGGGAGATGGCGACAGAATCCTCGGCACCGAGTGGGCTCTGCTCACACTGGAGAAGGTTGCTCCACCGCCGATAAGGTATGTGGATATCAAGCCTGGCTCTTGGCCGAATCCGATTAACCTTGCGAGCAGGGGAGTTCTGCCCGTTGCCATCTGTGGCACTGCTGATTTCGATGTTAGAACTATAAATGTCACAACCATAAAGTTGAGCCGTCAAGGTGTTAGTGTTGGAGTTTCACCAATTCGTTGGGCGTATGAGGATGTTGCAACTCCGTGGACGGGTGAACCCGGCGGCGGACACGCCCTCGGAGGCGACGGCTACCTCGACCTTACGCTCAAATTCTCAACGCAAGAGGTAACGACCACACTTGGACTGGATGCATTCCTGAAACAGAAGATTCCACTCATCATAACAGGAAACCTCAACCAAGCGGCTGGTGGAACACACTTCACGGGGCAAGACTACGTTTGGATACTCAATCTGCCCGGCGACGCCAATGATGATTTGGTTGTCAACATAATAGACGTAAGTATGGTCAGTGCTCACTGGTATCCAGGCCCACCAATCGGGCCATTAGGATATGGTGCAGCCTCAGACCTCAATGGTGATGGCAACGTTGACATACTGGACATAGCTCTGATAAGCTCGCAATGGGCTCATTTTTGGCAACCATAGTCCACAGAACTAAACAGAAAGCACGCTCAATCATCCCTCTTTTTTTGTGTTGAAACCAGAGAGAGGAATTGCAGAAACTCCAAGATTGCTAAGAATATAAAACCGAATTCTAAACTATTCCAGCACCGACTAAATATACCGTTTTCAGAGGAAACTCGGAATATAGATGACAGTTCAAGACTTGCTTTCTTTTTCTACTTCCTTCATCGTGTCAATTATAATGTCTAACGCTGAGTCAACGAGGTCTTTAGTTATTATCAAAGGCGGCGCTATTCTAATGGTGGACTTTCCACAGGTTATGACAACAACCCCGCGTTTCCAGCTTCGCATCATTATCTCCTCCGCCTTCTTCGGTGCAGGCACCTTCGACTTTTTGTTTTCAACTATCTCGGTGCCAATCATTAGACCCTTTCCGCGCACGTCGCCTAGGATTTCACTTGTTTCCTTAACTTCGTTCAAGCGCTTCATTATGTAGTTGCCCTGTTTAACTGCATTTTCTAACAAGTGTTCGTTCTTGATTACGTCCAAAACAGCCAGCGAGGCAGCGCAGGCCACAGGGTTTCCACCAAACGTAGTGGCATGTGTTCCGCCTTCCCAATCCATAACTTTGCTCCTAGCCACAATTGCACTCAACGGCAAGCCCGAGGCAAGAGACTTAGCCATGCAGATAATGTCGGGTTCAACCTTCCAGTTTTCGATGGCGCACCACTTGCCCGTTCTACCCACGCCTGCCTGAACCTCATCATCAATCAACAATAAACCATACTTGTCAGCCAGCTTCTTCAATCGCTGGAAATACTCGGGTGGAGGCACAACGTAGCCTCCTTCGCCTTGAATCGGCTCGAAAACGAAGGCTGCAACATCTTCGGGTGGAACATACTTCTGCAGAACATACTCGTCAATGAAGTCGACACACCAATAGTCACATTCAGGATAAGTCATTTTGAAGGGACAACGGTAGCAGTAGGGGTAAGGCACGTGTGTAACGCCTGGAACCAACGGAAAGAAATGCCGACGTTGAACAGGTTTGCTGGCAGTGAGAGAAAGCGCGCCAAAAGTTCGACCGTGAAAGGCGCTGATGAAGGCGATGAACAACTGTCGTCTGGTGTGCCACCTCGCCGCCTTGGCCGCGCCTTCCATTGATTCGGCTCCGCTGTTGCCAAAGAAAACCTTTTTCTCCCACTTGCCAGGCGTAACCTCGCACAGTTTTTCACCCAAATCCACAACTTCTCTGTAAAGGAAGTCGGTAATGGAATAGTGAAGATAACGGTCACACTGCTTCTTGACGGCTTCAACAACACTTGGATGATTGTGTCCAACATTCAAGCAGACGAGTCCTGAGTTGAAGTCGATGTATTCGTTTCCATCAACATCGCGCAGGACACAGCCTTTACCGCCCTCAATAACGAGCGGATAAAACCGCACAAACGACTGCGAAATAACCTGTTCATCTCTCTTCACAAGCTCCCGAGCCTTGGGTCCAGGAGGCCGCACAACTATTTTGGGATATTCACCCATGCTTGTTCACCTAAATCGGGAAAGAATTACCCTTTAAGAAAAAGACTGCTTTATAGGTGTTTTTGTCGTTAAGCTCCAAAAATAGAAGAAACAGAACCTACTAGCTACGTGGCTTTCTTCACCGTTATCTCAATTGTAGAGACGTTGGACTTCCGACCTTCTGGGTTTGTCATCTCTTCTGTGCCGAGTTTGATTTCTAGAAGCCCTAGGTCCTTGACGAACGAGCGCCGCAGCAGTTCAATAGTGTCCACGGCTCAGCTGATTGCTCTTCCTCTAGCCTTGACACTCACCTCATTTTCTCCAGAGTTGAAGAATGTTAGGCAGGCGATGACGTAGTTCATTATGGGTTTCTTACCGATGAAAACAACGTTTCCCTCAACTTTTCTCACAGTCTCTTTTGGAGCCATGGGTTTTTCAACCTGCTCGGGTTTTTCTTGTTTCTCTTCTGTCACATTTCTCTTCTCCTAAATACTATGCTTATTCATCCTTCGTTGATTATACATTTAGCTGTAGCTTCTTATATTTTTCCCACGTCTCATTAATCCAACGCTTCAGTTCATCAACATCTTGGGGACTCAACTGGTTAAAGCGTCCTTGATCCTTCAAGTACTCCTCCAGAGGCTTGCGCTTCGTCTTATCCATGAGCGCCGCGCTTGGCGGATTCAACCTGAACCTTCCATGTTCAATTTCGAAAAGCGCCCAGATGCCAGTCTGCACCGCCAAGCGACCCATCTCGATTGATTTTTCGGTTGAGTAGCGCCAGCCGGGTGGACAAGGCGTCAACACTTGAATGTACTTCGTGCCCACCATCTCTTTTGCCTTCCTCAACTTGGACACAAAGTCGAGTGGATACGAAACACAGGCCGTAGCCACATAGGGTATTCCATGCGCCGCCATTATCATTGGAACGTCCTTTTTATGCTCCTTTTTGCCGGTGGGCGTTGTTGTGGTTCGAGAACCGTATGGTGACGAGCCGCTCCTTTGGAAACCCGTGTTCCCATAAGCCTCGTTGTCGTAGCAAACATAGATGAAGTTGGTTCCCCTTTCAGCCGCGCCGGAGAGCGCCTGAAGACCAATGTCAACCGTTCCTCCGTCTCCAGCCCAAGCCAGCACAGTAACGTCATTCAAACCCCTAGCTTCATATGCGGCAACCACTCCAGAGGCAGCTGCAGCCGCAGCTTCGAAGGCTATGTTGAGACACGGATTGGCAAACGCGGTGAAAGGAAACGCGCTCTGAAGCACAGACGAACAACAAGCAGGAATAACAAACACTGTTCTAGGCCCAAGTGCTTTCTGGGCCAGTCTTATGGCTACAACGGCTCCGCATCCAGCGCAGGCAACGTGTCCTGGGTAGAATTGTTCCTCAGTTGTGAGTTCTTTTAATGTGCTCATGTGTTTCACTCCCTTAAGCCTACCCACTCGACCTCTTTCTCAACTTTTCCAGCTTGAAGTTGCTTGAACGATTTGTTCACCATCATCTCGATGTCGGAAACCCTGACATCGCGACCGCCCAAACCAGCGATGAAACCAGCCGTTAGCGGCGAGTCTTCCTTGGAGTACAACGAAGCCTTGACCTCGGTGTGGAGGGGACCTTCCATGCCGTAGGAAACTTGGCGGTCAATCACGGTCAACATTTGCGCGTTCTTCACTGTATCCACAATTTCGTCTTTTGGAAAAGGCCTGAAAACCCGAACCCGAGCTGAACCCACTTTGCGGCCCTGCCTTCTCAGGTTGTCAACCGCAAGTTTGGCTTCGCTTCCAATCGTTCCCATCGACAAGATGATAAGGTCGGCGTCTTCGCACTTGTATTTGTCGATGTGGCCTCCGTGTTCAATACCGAAGTACTTCCCATATTCCTTATCGATTTCCGGGATGAGTTTCCGAGCGTTTTCCATTGCCTCATACATGAAGTATCTGAACTCCATGTACCACTCGGGGTAAACGATGCTGCCGTGCGTGACTGGGTTGTCAACATCGAGCAGCCAAGGTGGATTGTAAGGCGGCAGAAAATCATCCAGGGTCTTCTGATCAGGAATCCTCACAGGCATAGACGTGTGTGAAAGGATGAAGCCTTCAAAGCAGACCATAGAGGGGAGAAAAACATGCTTGTCCTCGCACAGCTTGTACGCTTGAATAATGGTGTCAAAGATTTCCTGATTGTCAGCACAGTAAAATTGAATCCATCCCGTGTCACGCTGTGAAAGGGAGTCGCTGAAGTCTGCCCAGATGTTCCAAGGTGGTCCCATGGCACGATTCACCACAGCCATAACTATTGGGAGCCGAGCCGCAGAAGCCCAGTGAAGCATCTCGTGCATTAACGCCAGTCCGTGAGACGATGTCGCCGTAAAAGTGCGCACTCCGCCCACGGCAGCGCCTATGCATGCAGCCATAGCGCTGTGTTCAGACTCAACTCTGACGTATTTGGCATCCAATTTTCCTGCTTCGACATCTTCAGCGATTTGTTCAACCACTGTGGTCTGAGGAGTGATGGGATACGCAGCAACCACTTTAGCTCTTGCCGCCTTACATGCGAGTCCAGCTACTCGATTTCCTGTCTCTACAATAACTTGGGTCATTATGCGCCTCCTTCCCTCTCCATGTGGATAATTTTCATCGGGCATTCGTGTGCGCAGATTCCGCAGCCCTTGCAATAATCGTAGTTAATATTGGGCAGATTTTGAGCGTCGATCTCGACGCATGCTTCAGGGCAATATATCCAACAGATTCGACACTTGGTGCATTTTTCAATGTCTATTTTTGGTCGAAATGTTCTCCAAGACCCAGTTTTGCCTGTGCTTGCGATGCGCGGACGAGACAGCGGTGTGAGCGGCAAATCTCTCATCTTTTGTGGGGCTTTTGCCATTGGGTGCCACCCGGTGAGAAGTAGAGTAAGTATGGAGTCCAAGGTTAAAGTATTTCGCATAAGATTGAAAATACTTGCGGGTTACGCATCTGCAGCGGTTTTCACCAGTTTTTGACAAGTCTTTCGTAGGCTAAGGTTGCGGCTTTCGCGTTTTTTTCTCCAGCAGCGCCTGGCCATTCTTGCCTTATTACCTCAAGCACGCTTTCCAGCTTTACTTCTTCTGTTGCCTTTGCGAATGCTCCTAGCATTGTTGTGTTTAACACTGGAAGCCCGGCGACTAGGAGTTGCAATTCTAAAGCTATTCCAGTTGCGTCTACAGTTGCCAAACCTCCCTGTTTGATGTCTATCTCTTCGGGTTTTTTCCTGGTGTTTATGATTATGATGCCGTCTTTTTTCAGTCCTTCAGTGACGTCGACGAGTTCTAATAGTGAGGCGTCCAAGACTATCACGTAGTCTGGGTTGTAGACTTGACTCCGAATGAGGATGGGTTCATCGGCCAATCGAGCAAATGCTTTGACTGGTGCCCCTCGCCTTTCGGCGCCAAAGAAAGGGATAGCTTGGACCCATTTGCCCTCCTTGAACGCGGCGCGAGCTAATAGTTCAGCGGCTGTTACGCCGCCTTGGCCACCACGACCGTGAATGCGGATTTCCTTCAGCACTGGACTTTGCTCCTAGCTTAGAATTAGAGAGAAAGGGCACTGGGAATATTAGTTTTTACCTTCGAAGAGCAGTCAGGAGGTGACTGTTGTTTTATGGTTTTAGGCATGTTTTTGCTGACGACTAGACTCGTTAAAACGCCTTTTTAGATAGCGGATATCTCGTCAATTTTGCCTACGATAAAATCGGTGTGCTCTACGGATATTCCGCCTATTGCTCCCGGCGTGACTCCGCCTATCATTCTGTTTGTTCCCGTCGCTATGTGTATGCCCTTCATTTTTTCGTCTATGAGGGGGTTGCCTGTTATTTTTTCAAAGTCTAACACCGGGTTCATGCCTATGCCCAATTCGGCTATGGTGTTCTGGGCTTCGTACACTGGTTTTTTGGCTTCTGTCTCAGGTTTTGCCAGACCCGTGTAATAGTGAAGTGCTTCTTCATTCCTTGTGGCTGTGGCTTCTATAACTCGCCCATTTTTGAAGGCTACGTGAACGCCTTCCATCGTGCCCCGTTCTGTCACCTGCGGTACTCCAGTATAGAATTCGCCGTTGACGCTGCCTTCGATTGGCGCCGTGAAGATTTCTCCTGGTGGAATGTTGGTGATTCTTTCGAAGTATTTGCCATAAACGGTGTTTTCTCCGACTCTTCCAACATCTTTGAAGACGGGTCTGTTCTTCAATTTCATCGTAAGATTGACCGGAAAATTTCCCTTTCTAACAATTTTTAGCGTCTTGCCTCGGTAAGCCTTTCCTAGCACTTTTATGTATCCTGTTTTTTCTATTTCCCCCTCTAGTTCACCTTTGGTGACGCCCATGGCTTTGTACAATATTGGTTCCCATTTGGAAAGTGATAATCCCAGTCTTTTGGCTTCGTGTGCAACCGGGAATCCTATGATGTCGTGGGACCTTATTTCTCCCTTCTCACGTTTTTCATCGAGTTCAGACAGCCCCCTATTCACGAATTCGGTGAAGACTGCTACGGCTTTTCTCTCCGCTTTGTTAGGTTCTAGGCGCGGAGTGGCGTATGGTACCACCCAGTGTTGAGCAAAATTGACCAGGGCTTTGTACTGTTTTACGATTTTTTCCAGTGGCTCTTGATTGGGCAATGCAGTCAACAGCTTGTTTAGGGTTGGAGGGTCGCCGTATAGGCTGTATGTTATACACGTTTCGTAGCCCAGTTTTTCCAGCACGTAACCCATTTCAACTGCCAAGGGGAGAGCGTCGGGTCGAGAATTCAGTACAACTTTTTCTCCTTTTTGATATGTCCCGTTGTTGGCAATCACCGATTTCACAGCGGTTTCTATCCTTGAATCAACATGCTCAGGCTCTATACCAAATAGAGTTGGCTCTCCTTTCCTCCACTTGGGAATCAGCTCATTTCTGATGAAACTGTTTAGTTCGCCTCTTGAACAGACGGGCAAATCTTGAAATGGCATGAACGGTACTTTATGCTGATACTGATTTAAGACTTCTCAAAACGCTCTGTGAATTAGGATATCTCAGTGGAGATCCTCTACCTGTTCTCCGTGCAGAAGATATTTTTTTGGAACCATGCAGGAAAGCCTTATACCATTGTATGTGGTTTTCTTGAGTTTCTCGCAGGGATTTAAAGCGTATGTTGATTGAGATTCGATGGCATGGAAGAGGCGGGCAAGGGATAGTCAGCGTAAGCCGTTTACTCGCTGAAGCCGCGTTATTAGACAATAAGCATGCTCAGTCTTTCCCTGAGTTTGGACCAGAACGCTCAGGCGCGCCAGTGCGCGGCTTTACAAGAATCTCAGACGAGCCCATAAGCATCCACAGTCAGATTTATAATCCTAACGTAGTCGTGGTCGTTGACCCCACGCTTATAGGCGCTAATGTCGCTTCTGGTTTAGCTGTGAACGGAACAATAGTTGCCAACAGCGAGCGCACACCCAACGAATTGAGGAAAACGCTTGAAGTTAATAATGCTCAAGTGTACTCTGTGAATGCCCGAAGAATCGCTTTGGATGTTTTGGGGCGACCTATATACAACACAGCCATGTTAGGCGCGTTGATTAAGGTTAAGCCTCTCACATCTTTTGAATCCATAGCGAAGGTTGTGCGAGAACGCTTTCCCGGAACACTCGGTGAGAAAAATGTGGAGGCAGTGAAAAGAGCGCACCAGGAGGTTGTTGGAAACTGACTTCTAACGAGAAGCCTGGGTGGAAGTCCTTGCCAATCGGCGCAGTTGTGGTCGAAGCGGGTTCCTCGCTTAAGTATAAGACTGGAGACTGGAGAGCCTTCAGACCCACAGTTGACAAGGGAAAGTGCGTGAACTGTCTGCTCTGTTGGATATACTGTCCAGACAGTTCGATAATTAGGAAGGAAAAGTGGGTTGAAGTCAACTACGACTACTGCAAGGGATGCGGAATCTGCGCACACGAATGCCCAACTAAAGCAATAGAAATGGTGGAGGAACAAAAATGACAATAGTTGGCTTAACAGGAGACGAAGCCGTAGCCTACGCTGTCAAGCAGAGCAAAGTGGACATCGTGGCGGCTTATCCTATTACACCACAGACGATCATAGTTGAGCGTTTCAGCAAGTTTGTAGCCGACGGAGAGGTCCAAACGGGATACGTATGTGTAGAGTCAGAGCACTCAGCTCTCTCAGCCTGCGTAGGAGCAAGCCTAACAGGAGCCAGAGTCTTCACCGCAACATCCAGTCAAGGATTAGCGCTAATGCACGAAATGCTCTACGTCGCCTCAGGTTTGCGATGCCCAATCGTGATGGGAGTGGCAAACAGAGCCCTATCGGCGCCCATTAACATTCACGGAGACCATTCAGACATGATGGGCTCACGTGACTCCGGATGGATTCAAATCTACGCTGAAAACGCGCAGGAAGCTTACGACTGGACTCTACAGGCGTTCAAGTTGGCTGAGGACAAAGATGTTCAGCTTCCAGTTTCGGTCAATCTGGACGGCTTCATAATTACCCATTGCATGGAGGGCGTTGACACTCTCGAAGATGAAGCTGTCAGTCAATTCCTGCAGACGAGAAAACCACTTTTCACAGTAGACCCTGAGAAGCCCATTACGGTTGGAGCCCTCTGCTTCACAGACTATTACTATGAATTCAAGAGGCAGCAAGTCGAGGCCATGCAGAATGTCCACAGAGTTTTGGACAGAGTGTGCAGAGAGTACAAGGGGGTCACAGGCAGAAACTACGGTGTTCTCGAAACATTTGGTATGGAAGACGCCGAGGCTGCGGTAATCTGCCTTGGAAGCACGGCGGGAACGGCTCGGGAAGTGGCGCGCAAGCTAAGAGCGCAAGGCAAGAAAGTGGGTGTGGTAAAGTTGTGGTTCTACAGACCGTTTCCAAACGAGGAGGTAAGCGCTGCTTTAAGGCATGTTAAAGCGGTGGCGGTGTTTGACAAGGCGATTAGCTTCGGAGCGCGCTATGGTGCCCTGGGTTCGGATGTAGTTTCAGCCTTGCACACACTTAAAGAATGCCCCAGAATTTTCAATGTTATATTTGGGCTAGGTGGAAGAGACGTTCAGCCTTCTGACATCGAGCTTGTCTTCAACGAAGCTCTCGAAACGGCCAAGACTGGTGCTGTTAAAGAAGAGACCATGTTCTTGGGGGTGCGAGAGTAATGGTCACGTTGAAAGAACTGTCAACGGAAGAGCTGTTTGCTTCAGGTCATCGACTGTGCGCTGGCTGTGGGGAAGGCATAATCAACAGAATGACCATGAAGGCTCTGAGGGGCCCAACGGTAATAGTTACCGCCACCGGATGTTCAGAAGTCGCTACGACCATTTATCCGTTCACGTCATGGCGGATACCGTGGGCTCACGTGGCTTTTGAAAACGCAGCTGCGGTTGCGTCGGGGATTGTCGAAGCATATAATGCAATGACCAAAAGAGGCGCCTGGGACAAAAAAGTTGACGTGATAGCCATGGCTGGAGACGGAGGAACCTACGACATCGGGATTCAAGCTCTGAGCGGAGCGCTTGAAAGAGGACACGACTTCTTGTACATATGCTATGACAACGAGGCGTACATGAACACGGGCATTCAACGGTCTGGAGCCACACCTCACGGAGCCGACACAACCACGAGTCCCGCTGGAAGCGTTATACCTGGAAAACCAGAGTGGAAAAAAGACTTGATCGGCATCTGTGCGGCTCATGGAATCGAATACGCTGCGACAGCTTCACCCGCCTACTGGAACGACTACATAACCAAGGTGCGCAAGGGAATTGAAGTCAACGGCCCCGCGGTTATCGACGTGTTGTCCCCCTGTCCCCTAGGATGGCGACACGACTCGGCTCGAAGCATTGAAATGGTTAAGTTAGCGGTTGAAACCAGATACTACCCAGTGTACGAGTTTGAGCGGGGAAGATACAAGCTAAACTTCAACATTTCCAAGCCCAAGCCAGTCGAAGAGTTTCTCAAACTGCAGGGAAGATTCAGCCACCTGTTCAAACCCACGTACAGAAAAGATGTAATCGACGAGATCCAGCAGAACGTGGACGCCAACTGGAACAGAATCCTAAAGCTTTGCGCACAAAACTGAGCTCATCCACCACTATAATACCACAACCACAGATACGTCGCAAACGTTCGTGCCGGTTGGCCCGGTAAAGACAAGGTCGCCGAGTTTGGAGAAGAAAGTGTAGGAGTCGTTTTCAGCGAGAAACTTTCTCGGGTTTAGGCTCAGTTCATGAGCGCGAAGTAGGGTTTTTCCGTCGGCTATGGCTCCAGCGGCGTCTGTTGGTCCGTCTACGCCGTCTGTGCTAATAGAGGCAACGACTACACCGTCAATGTTGCCAATTTTCAGCGTAGCGCCCAACGCAATTTCTTGGTTTCTTCCACCCTTTCCTTTGCCAACAACCACAACTGTAGTTTCCCCGCCCGCAACTATACCAGCTGGTTTTGGAAAAGGATTTCCAGACGCAACCACCTCCTTAGCAATTGAGGCAAACATTGTGCCAACGTCTCTGGCTTGGCCTTCAAGGCGTGAAGACAGGAGCAACGCATGCAGGCCAGCTTTCTGGACACTGTGGTAGGCGGCTAGGCTGGCGGTCAGAGTGTTTCCTATAACTATGTTATGAACCTTATCGAAAGCCTTGTCACCAAACTTCGGTGTCTCAGGAATCAGCCCCTTCTCACCCTTGAGTAAGGCTTTCTTTATCGAGGTTGGCGCCTTGCTCCAGAGTCCGTACCTCTTCAAGATTTCCATAGCGTCTTGAAAAGTGGTTGGGTCTGGAACTGTTGGTCCCGACGCGATGGAGTCTAAAGGGTCGCCCACAACATCGGAGAGAATCAAATTTACCACAGTGGCTGGATACGCCTTCTTTGCCAACCAACCACCCTTAAAACCTGAAATATGCTTACGCACGGTGTTGAATTCATTGATCGTAGCTCCAGACTTCAATAAGGCGTCTGTTACCCTCCTCTTGTCCTGTAAAGACACGCCGCTTAACGGCTGAGGCATCAGGCTTGACCCCCCGCCGGACAGTAAGCAAATTGTGAGATCGTTTTCCTGAGCGTGACTAACCAAATTCAGCATGCGAGCGGTGCCTTTGACCCCTGAAATGTCGGGTATGGGGTGGCTGGCGCGTTGAATCTTCACCCTCCGCGTCTGATAAGGGGGAGAGGCGTAGGGCACGTTTACGACTCCTTCCGTAATGCGGTCGCCTAGGAGTTCTTCCAAAGCCTCAGCCATACATCCGCAAGCCTTGCCTCCGCCTATAACAAAGATGTGTTTGAACTCATCAAGATTGAAGGACAGGTCTCCAACTTTCAGTGTGTTGCCTTTCACCTTGACCTTTGACTTGATTATGACCTTAGGGTCTGATGCTTCCAGAGCTGCGTTGAGGGCGTCTATGGCTATTCCCCGTGCTTTTCGGTCACGGTTCGACTCCGCATTATTTAACAACTCTTGGGCATTCTTTATGTTAGCCATATGCGTTTCCCATGTAGCAATGACCGGCTGTTGCGTCTTAATGAGGGGCAGCAAACGTAATAAGTTTGCCCGTTTATACTACCAGAAACCTAAGAATTAGAGAGATGAGGAATTATGCCCAAACCCAAGGTTTATGTTACCCGTGATATGCCTGAACGCGGACTACGCATTATCAAAGAAAAGTTCGATGCCGAGGTTTGGACGGATTATGCTCCTCCGCCTAAAAAGACCATAATCGAGAAGGCAGCCAAAGCTGACGCGTTAGCAACGCTTTTGTCAGACAAGATAGACGCCGAAGTTTTCGACGCGGCACCTAAACTCAAGATTGTGGCTCAGATGGCTGTTGGGTTTGACAACATCGACATCGCTGAGGCGACAAAACGCGGAATCCACGTGACCAACACGCCTGGCGTGCTCACCGAAACCACAGCCGATTTTGCTTGGGCGCTTCTGATGAGTGTAGCCCGCAGGGTTGTTGAGGCCGATAACTATGTTCGCGGTGGAAAATGGAAAGTGGGATGGCACCCCATGATGCTGCAGGGAAGAGACATATACGGAGCTACATTGGGCATAGTTGGGTTGGGAAGAATAGGGTGCGCCATAGCCAAACGTGCCAAGGGCTTCGACATGAAAGTCCTCTACTATGATGTCATAAGAAGACCCGACTTCGAGAAGGAATACGACATACAGTTCATGGAACTCGACAAACTGCTCCCTCAAGCTGATTTTGTAACCATTAACGTACCTTTATCCAAAGAAACACATCACTTAGTTGACGAAAAAAAGCTCAAGCTGATGAAGAAGGCAGCCTACCTGATTAACAACGCACGCGGTCCGATAGTCGACGAGAAAGCCCTCTACAAGGCATTGAAAGAGGGCTGGATAGCTGGAGCCGCACTTGACGTTTTTGAACAGGAGCCAGCGCCGCTGAACAATCCACTACTGAGGCTGGACAACGTGGTCGTAGCGCCACACATCTCAAGCGCCAGCTACGAGACACGCTCAAAAATGGCTGAAATGGTCGCAGACAACTTAGTTGCCTTCTTTGAAGGGAAAACTCCGTCAAACTTAGTGAATCCCGAAGTCATAAAGACAAAGAAAAAGGTCTAAAACAGCATCTGCCCCACACGGCAGGCCTGTGAGGAGAGCGGCTTCCAAATTTGGAGGCTCTGGGCCAAGCCCGGTGATGGTTGAAGTGCAGCCACAAGGTGGCGAATCATGGACACAAATCATAGAAGGGACTCCGTGTGAGGCTAGAAGTTAGAGACTGCAAACGTTAAATATCTTGTCTCACTTCTACAATCGTTTTCTAGGTGGTCAAGCTTGAAAAAAGTATTTGCTAATCGGATGGACAATTTAGGCACGGAAACAGCCTTTGAAGTACTCGCTAAGGCAAAGGCGCTTGAAAAAGAAGGCCGCGATATTGTTCATCTTGAAATCGGCGAACCAGACTTCGACACGCCCAACAACATAAAGGAAGCAGCCATCAAAGCCATGAAAGCAGGCTACACACATTATGTTCCAGCCGCAGGCATCCCAGAACTGAGAACGGCGATAGCCGAATACCTTTCCAAGAGCAGAAAAATTGACGTTGACCCAGAAGAGGTTGTGGTGACTCCCGGCGCCAAACCAATCATATTTTTCAGCATACTCGCCTGTGTTGAGCCTGGAGACGAGGTCATGTATCCAAATCCTGGCTTTCCCATCTATGAGTCGATGGTAAACTTTGTGGGCGCCAAGCCTGTTCCCATGCCTTTGAAGGAAGAAAACGACTTCAGCATTGATAACGACGACACTGCCAGCAAGATAACGAAGAAGACGAAGATGATTATACTCAACTCACCCGAAAACCCAACGGGCGGAGTGCTCACCAAAGAAAATTTAGAAGTCATAGCAGACCGTGTTAAAAACAGAGACGATGCTTTTGTCCTCTCAGACGAGGTCTACTGCCAAATTTACGAGGGCAAATACGAGAGCATAGCTTCATTGCCGGGCATGAAAGAAAGAACCATACTCATGGACGGATTCTCCAAAACCTACGCCATGACGGGGTGGCGCCTAGGATACGCTGCCATGCGCAAGGATCTGGCTCAGAAAATAACGCAGTTGATGATAAACTCAAACTCGTGTACGTGCGCCTTCACCCAGATGGCTGGAGTTGAAGCCCTACGAGGTCCACAAACCGAACCTAAAAGAATGGTCGAAGAGTTCAGAAAAAGACGGGAAGTCATTGTGTCTGGGCTGAACAAAATCAAGGGAATCACGTGTAAAAAGCCAAGAGGCGCCTTCTACGTCTTTCCAAACGTCAAAAGCTTTGGAATGGAATCCAAAAAACTGTCTGATTACATTTTGCAGAAGGCTGGCGTAGCAGTTTTGTCTGGAACCGCCTTCGGAACTTATGGAGAAGGCTACCTGCGCCTATCGTTTGCGAACTCTGTGGAAAACATACAGAAGGCTCTGAAAAGAATCTCTGAGGCAGTGAGAACACTCTGACTTTAATCTAGATGAGCAGGAGCAAAGCAGCTAAGATCACGCCAGCAATTGGGAAAACAGAAACAGCTAGCTTTCCAGCCCTTTTCATCGACTTCTCCAATAACATGCACATGGCTTCTATCTGCCTTTTTCCAATAACCTTTACTCCTGAAACCGTTTCTGTGCGCCACGCGACTTCTGCCCGCTCCAAATTTGCTAGCGCATCCATGGTCGCTTGCTTAACATACCTTATTAGGCCTTCTTGATCAATTGCCTCGCCGACTGGGTGATAGCCGCGAGCGTTAAGAACAACTGCGTTAACCTCGTGCGTGTCGGTGGTGACCACTTCTCCCTCAC
>Ga0315309_1000400_pt1 | contig 26163 bp, 20 predicted proteins | sample TDP4_MG_FD_203080 | JGI IMG/M metagenome (GOLD analysis project Ga0315309, IMG submission 203080) | Freshwater sediment microbial communities from Lake Towuti, South Sulawesi, Indonesia - TDP4 | ecosystem: Environmental > Aquatic > Freshwater > Lake > Sediment | place: Indonesia: South Sulawesi...
TGAAAGCCGAGCTGAAATGGCCGAACGATGTGATGGTCGACGATAGAAAAATTTGCGGAATATTGACCGAGATGACCGCCGAAACGGAGGCGGTCGATTATTGCATCGTTGGCATCGGAATAAATGCGAATGTTAAGTTGGCTGATTTCCCCTCAAAATTCCGGGAAATCACAACCTCCCTGAAGGAAGAACTCGGGAGAAACGTCTCGAGGGCGGAACTCGTGAGAAGGCTTTTGGAGGAGATGGAAAGGCTATACAACGTTTTCAGGGAGGGCGGCCCGGCCCCGATTTTAAAGGAATGGAAAGCTTTAACCAATACTCTAGGGGCTCTGGTGCGGATCACGAATACGGGGGTAATAGAGGGGCAGGCTGTAGATGTAGACCAAGATGGAGCATTGATTGTCGAGCTCGCCGACGGTTCCTCGAAAAGGGTGATCGTTGGGGATGTATCCCTGCGCAGGGACAAACCCCATCCTTTAAGGCGGGGTAGTTGACCTCGTTCGATAAAAGGCTAGAGATAGAGGGCTGGGATATCTTTCCCCATCCCCCTTTGCTCCGCCATCCTGAGGACGTGCCAGCCAGTTATCACATCCTGTATCGAGAGCCCTGTAGAGTCGAAGATGGTGATCTCTTCGTCCGAGGTCCTGCCTGGCCTCAGACCCGCGACTATCTCCCCGATCTCGCCGTAGATGTCCTCCCTAGTCATCTCACCTCTTGCAAGGGGCACGTTGACCTCGCCGCTGTGGCAGGCCTGCTCCCAATCGTCGACGATGATTTTAGCGCGCTTGAGTATCCTTGGGTCGAGCTCCTGCTTGCCGGGGGCATCTGCTCCGACCCCATTGATATGCATGCCCTCGGCGACCCACTCATCCTTCACCACCGGCTCCCTAGAGGTTGTGACCGTCACCAGGACATCTGCACCCTTCACCGCATCCTCGGCTGTATCCGTAGCTTCGACATCCAAGCCCAACTTCGCCCTCATTTCCTCGGCTAACTTCTCGACCCTCTCCTTCCGCCTGGCGTAGACCTTGACCAGCTCCACCTTCATCACCTCGCGCAGGGCCTCGAGCTGGAATGGGGCCTGGTAACCGGCGCCTATCATCCCAACGGTTTTTACATCTTTCCTCGCCAAATATTTCGTGGCTATGCCCGTCGCGGCCGCGGTTCGCATGGCGGTGATCCAAGTCCCATCCATGATGCACACCGGTGCACCGGTTTTAGGGTCGAATAGCATGATCGTGGCCATGACCGTCGGGAGGCCGTACTTCTCCGGGTTGTTCGGGTGGGCGTTGACGAGCTTTACCCCCGCTTCATTCAGCCCCTCGAGATACGAAGGCATGATCCTGAGGTCGCCGTCGTATTTTTTGAAGTACAGATATTGCTTCGGGGGCATCTGAACCCGCTTGAGCCCCTTCTCCAGAAATGCGGCCTCTATAAGCTCTATTGCATCCTTCATCGTCAATAGTTGCTTCACGTCCTCTATTGTCAAAATTTTCATTTTCAAATCCATTCAACCCTCCTATCCTTCAAATTTAAGATGGTTACTAACTCAAAAAGTTAAGTTTTTTAAATAACACATGCGGGAAGTTACCCGACAAGACCATATACGGGTAAAGCGATATTGCGCGTGAAAATTATGACGTGCAAAATAGTCAGCAAAAAGGAGCTAGCGCCGACCATCAAGATGTTTGAAATGGAGGCGCCTGCGGTCGCTCGAAAAGCAAATGCGGGGCAATTTGTAATTCTAAGAATATCGGAACGCGGGGAGAGGATACCGTTGACAATCGCTGATGCCGACCCTGAGAGGGGGACGATAACCCTTGTAGTCGAGGAGGTCGGCAAGACCACCAAAGAGCTCGGGCGCTTGAAAGAGGGAGATTCAATCCTCGACCTCGTCGGACCCTTGGGCAATCCTATGAACATCGGGAAGTATGGACACGTCGTCTGTATAGGCGGCGGGAGTGGGGTCGCCCCCGTCTACCCTTTAACTAAGGCGCTGAAAAAGGCGGGAAACAAGGTCACATCGATAATTGGGGCAAGAACTCGGGAACTGTTGATCTTGGAGGAAGAAATGCGGGAAACGAGCGACGAATTTTATATCACCACGGATGACGGTTCCAAGGGGCACCGCGGTTTCGTCACGGATATCCTTCGAAAGTTGTTGGACGAACGTGAACGGATAGATTTGGTGGTGGCGGTCGGACCCGTCCCCATGATGAAGGCGGTAGCGGATACTACCCGACCCAACAAAATAAGGACGCTCGTGAGCCTGAACCCGGTCATGGTCGATGGGATGGGGATGTGCGGCGTGTGCAGGGTGACGGTCGGGGGGGAGACGAAATTCACATGCTTCGATGGCCCGTTGTTCGATGGGCACTTGGTCGATTTTGATGAACTTGCGGCAAGAAGACAGCTTTACGAGCCGGAGGAGAAGCTGGCATTGAAATTGTACGAAGAAAAAATTGGTGATGCAGATGATAGCTAGACGGCCCATGCCTGAGCAGGACCCAAAGGAGCGCATCCGTAATTTCGATGAGGTGGCATTGGGTTACGACGAGGAGCAGGCCGTGCTCGAAGCCGGAAGATGCCTGCAGTGCGAAAATCCAACGTGCATGCAGGGATGTCCGGTCAATATCGATATACCCGGGTTCATCGCCCACATCAAGGAGGGAAATTTTGACCTCGCCATTCGGAAAATTAAGGAGAAAAATCATCTGCCCGCCATAATTGGCCGCATCTGCCCCGTCAAGGATCAATGTGAGAAATTTTGCGTGCTCGCGAAAAAGGGAGAACCAGTAGCGATCGGAAATCTCGAGCGGTTTGCGGCCGATGTTGAGTGGGAAAAAGGGGTTGAAATTCCAGGGAGAGCAAAGGCCTCGGGCAAAAAGGTGGCTGTTGTCGGATCCGGACCTGCCGGGCTAACTGCAGCAACCGATTTGGTCAAACTCGGCCACGAGGTGATCGTATTTGAAGCTCTTCATGTCCCCGGTGGAGTGCTGACGTACGGGATCCCCGAATTCAGGTTGCCTAAAAAAGTGGTCGAGAGGGAGGTCGAGTACATCAAAAGATTGGGGGTCGACATCAGGACCGACACGGTAATTGGGCGAACGTTCACCATCGACGAACTCCTCGAGCAGGGGTTCGACGCGATATTCGTCGGGACCGGCGCTGGGCCACCCCAGTTCTTGGGCGTGCCGGGCGAGAACTTAGGGCTGGTGTATTCGGCGAACGAGTTCCTGACGAGGGTCAACCTGATGCGCGCGTACGAATTTCCCGAGTACGATACCCCCATCAAGGTCGGCGAAAAGGTGGCGGTCATCGGCGCGGGCAACGTGGCGTTTGACTCGGCGAGGACGGCTCTGAGATTGGGGGCGGGAGACGTATCCATAATTTATCGCAGGTCGGAGGAGGAGATCCCGGCTAGAATAGAGGAGGTCAAGCACGCCGAGGAGGAAGGCGTCAAGCTCAGGTTGCTCACCCTCCCCACGCGGATGCTTGGCGAGGGTGGTCTCGTGAGGAGGATGGAGTGCATCAAGATGGGTTTGGGAAAGCCGGATGAGTCGGGGCGCAGGAGACCGATTCCCGTGGAGGGTTCCGAGTTCTATATCGATACCGATACGGTGATAGTTGCCATAGGCCGAAGACCGAACCCCCTGATCCAACAGACCACGGAGGGATTGAAGACCACTTCATGGGGCGCCATCGTGGTGGATGAACTCGGTCAAACCTCCAGGAGCAGCATATTCGCCGGAGGAGACGTGGTAACTGGGGAGGCGACGGTAATCGAGGCAATGGGGGCTGGGAGGAGGGCGGCGGAGGCAATCGATCGCCTTATCGAGCAAGGAGAAAAGCATTGACGATCGTTTGATGATGGGTTAAAAATTTTTACTAAAATTAAAAGCCGATGCGCCGATGCACAAGTTTTATATTAAAGGAGAAAACAGTAAAAAAGCGGAGGTACGGAGGAGGAATTTTGCGCCGAGGCAGGTTTGAGATCATCGGGGAAATCCTATCTCTTGCCGCAGATGGAGCGGACGGCGCAGCGAAGACCTCGATCGTCTATCGCGCAAACTTGAACTTCAACATTGTAAACAGGTACCTAAACTTGCTCCTCCAAGAGGGCCTGGTAAACGTGGTCAGCGGCTCGACGGTGAAGTACAGGATCACGAAAAGAGGACTCAAGTTCCTGGATATGTACAAAAACCTGAAGGGCATGGCGAAGAACCTATAGGCAATGCTTCGGCTTCCACCCCTAGACTGGCAGTTCGAGGAAAATGGACCCCGATTTAGTTATCCGCACCCCCTTTTTGACGAGGCCGGATTGCATGAGGAAGTCCAGGATTTTTTCAGCATCCTTCTCTGATAAGTCGACCGCATTTGAGATTTCCCTCGGCTCGTGCAGCTCGCCATCGCCCAAAAATTCCAAAATATCCTCTGCCACATCGGCTGCTGCACGTCCGGCTGGCATGGGCCCGAACATCCCCCTGCTCGGGAAGCCTAGCCTCCTCCCAAATTTCATCATGGTTTCATGGTCGAAAGCAGGGGTAATTAAACCTTGAGAAATTGAGTTCCTTAACCCCGTTACTGAACTTAGTTTCTGAACAGAAGATAGGTGCGAGTCAAAACTGTATCCATGTAGAACACCACTTCACGACGAAAATCAGTAAGCCCTAAATAGTCACCTTTACATATTCGCTCGGAAACTAGGGGTTTGGTCGTGAAAATGATGAAGAAGTTTCGTCATGCAGGGGTAAGTTCAGCCCAAAGTACATCCGGCTTGGTCATGGAAAGGGCGAAAAAGTTTTGGGTGAAGATCAAGTTCATTGCCCTGCTCGTGGTCTTCGCTGGCTTGAGCTTGGCATCGTTGGCCGGGATATACTCCGCCCATTCGACGCCAGTTGAGGAAGAAAAAATCACCGCCTTGGCTACGTACAGGCACTTGGGCAGGTACGACTACGTTGCGGAGTTAAAGCCGAACGAGATTTACGATAATCGTCTGACCATGGGGCCCGGAGAAAACCTTTACATCAAAATAGTCGATAACTTGAGTATCACCTTCAGCTATGGGTTTAGTTGCGACAGTCCGGCGGCCATCGTAGCCGAATATGTTGTCGACATGTACGTGGAATCCCCTGGGAAATGGGTAAAGCGCCTCACCGCAGTCCCCGAGAACTCCGTCAGCTCCTGGGGGAATGAGGCTGAGTTCTCGACCGAACTCTTCGTGAGCGTCCCTTGGTTCGAGGGGTTAAAAGGGACGATCGACACCGAAACTGGGACCTCGGCGTCGAGCTACAACCTCAGGGTTAAGCCCAGCATCCATACAAGAGCCGAGACAAACGTCGGCACCGTGGATGAATCGTTCACCCCGGAGTTGGTGATGAATTTCACGTATGGGGGGGCTGAGGGGAGCCAAATCGTGCCGAGCGGCTTGGAGAGCAACTCCTCGGGGACGATCCCAAAGGTGGAGAAGATCTACCATCCAGAGGTCCTGACGCAGAGGCGGGCGTTTTACATGTTGTCCGCGGTCGCGCTCGCAGGCCTCATTTGCTCGCTCTGGCTTTTCCTGAGGGCCAGGCCCGAGAAGCCCGAGAAGGTCGTGGAGGAGATGATCGCGCCGTTCAAAGAGGCCATGGTCGAGGTGGCGGAGGAGCCAGCTTACAAGGAGCAAAGGGCGACGGTGCGGATGAAATCGCTTGAGGACCTCGTCTACATAGCCGAGGGCCTGGCGAAGCCCGTGCTCCACCTGAGGGAGGAGCGGGTGCACACCTTCTACGTGCTCGATGGACCGGTGAGGTACGAGTACAGTTTCAAGTTGTCGGGCACGAAAGCCTAGGGTATCTTTGAGTTACTGAACTGAGTCTCTGAACATAAGATAGACGTGAGCCAAGCTGTACCACCATAAAAACACCCAATTCACCATCGGAAAATCAGTAAGCCATAAATAGTCGCCTTTACATGTCGCTCGGAATTACCTCATTTATGCTTTTTGATTAATTATTAACAAAACAGGTAAGTCAGGCTCGAAGAATTGATGATATTAGGACTAAATTAGCTGCGCCATATTTTTTCGCTCTTATACTTAACTTTCCATCCGTCCAAGAAGGATTTGAGTTCCGCCCAAGCGTTTTCCGGGACCTCTATGGCTCCCCTCCCAAGCTGTCGGCCCCCGAGTCCATGAAGCAACCCGTGGTAAGTATAGCGTTTTTTTCCTACCCTTGAAGTCCTACCGTAAAGTGCTTGAGAGAACTTGACCTTTTCAAGGCTCGAGAGTTCATCGACCGAAATCTTCACCAGCCTTGTCGGTTGCAAGCCGAGCAACGTCAAAGCGGATGGAATTTTGATTGTGCCGTATAGCTGTACGCTGTCCCTAAAAACTCCACGCAAAAAAGACTTATCTGCCCCCTTCAAGCCCTCTAGCGAGTAACACTGGGGCTCGAGCCTGTGTCCGAGCCTGACCACGGCCTCGCTCACCTTCCGCTCGGCGCTCTCGCGCGATATCTCATCCTCGAAAATTAAGAGCAGGTCCACATCTGATCTCGCGTCGTAATCGCCCCTCGCGACCGAGCCATACAGGATAACGGACAGGAGGCCCGGGAACGCGGAGACCTGGCGCACGAACTCTTTCAGGACCTCATCTATCTCACGTGGCAGAGCTTTCATGCCGACCCCCATGCAGATGATCGATGATCTTTCGAGCGAGCTCGATCGCTCGCTTTGCCTTATCTCCATCGTCAGCAAGGTCGTATACCACTCGCCGATAGTACCTGCGCATGAGTTCCTCGTACTCCACGCACAGCTCGCCGGGTAAGAGGTGTTTCACGTAATTCTCAAATCTATCATGGTGATCGCGTGGATGGATGTCATCGCGCCCTAAGATCGCATCGATTGCGTGCACTGCCGCCTTAAAAGCATTTTCGACCGCAATGTCATGATTTCCGAATCCGAGCTCGCGCTCCGCCGCTTGAAGGCGTCTCATCATCGCTTCCAAATGCTTAGATTCGGAACCCATCGTACCACTTGTTAACTATTAACAACGCTGGCGGCATTTATAGTTTTTGATTAATTATTAACAAAACAGGCAAGTCAGGCACGAAGGCCTAGGCATTGTTTTATGCTGAACTTAGTTTCTGAACAACGTTTCTGAATTCAATTTCCTACCCCCTTATTCTGGCTCCGGGGGCAGTTTAAGTGAGTGCCAAGGGAGGCACCGTGTCGTAACCATGAGGCACGTTAAACGAGCCGGGTTCGGGGGACTAAAAAGGGAGCCCCCGTCAAAGGGAGGCGAAAGCCGACCGATGATAGCCCGAGGGAAAAGGGAAGGGATATCGTCTGCGCTGGGTTTGCAGTGCCGAAGCAATGATCACAGGTATTCATGCAGTAACTCAGGGATACACTTTGGAAAAGTCACGGTTGGAGCGGTATTGAGTTAATACCCATGGGTATCCGGGCAATAACAAAGCGGTTCGAAAAATAAAAAAAGGTTTGGGCGTTATGGGGGATGGAGAATGAGGTTTGTCAGCAGACCTCTGTATTCTTCCGATTTTCTTTCGCTGCTCAGCAATCCCAGACGTAGGAGGATCATCGCGGTCCTGCACGAGGTCGGCGGGGAAGCTTGTGTACGCGAGGTCGTCAGAAGGGTGGCGGAGATGGAGAAAGGGGCTCCGTCTGACTGGAGGTCGAGGAAAAGCGTGTACACGGGCATCATTCAGAACCATCTTCCGAGGATGAGCCGGGCTGGCCTTATAGAATACGATAAGGAGAAGGATATCCTACGTCTCCTCCCCAAGGGGAAGCATTACTACCTTGAGACCACCGAGAGGGGAGATATACCTTGGTGCGTTTATTACCTCGTCATATCATTCATCCAAATCATATCCGGACTGATCCTCTTTGCTTACACGCACTTCTGGGCGTTCAGCGTCCTCCTTGTGATCCCCTGGACCCTTGTGCTTATTCCAGCCTTGATCCACACAGCCCGCACCTACGGGGTAAGCGGTATCGAGTTAATACCCATGAGTATCCGGGCAATAACAAAGCGGTTCAAAAGACTAAAATAAGCGCATAGGAAGCCCGAGCGGGGCGTCTCGCGATGAAGGACTACGTGCTGTAACCCGGGGCACATTAATCAGCCGAGTTCGGGGGACTAAAAAGGGAGCCCCCGTCAAAGGGAGGCGAGAGCCGACCGATGATAGCCCGAGGAAAAAGGGGGAAAGGTGGTAAAGGATGAAGAAGATCATAGGAGTGTTCGCTGCGCTGATGGTAGCTTTGGCAATGACCGGAGTCGCATTCGCCTGCTGGAGCCAGACCATTTACATCGAGGGCACTGTGGAAACAGGTGAGGTTTGCGTTGGATTCGTAGGTGCAGATTGCGAGGATGAGGAGTACCTTGGCAAAGACGTTGGCGACGTTAGTTGTGACCTAGAGGATTGGAAATGTTACACCGAGGAACATGGTGACGCCTACGAAACACTAGTAATGACGCTCAGTAATGTGTACCCATCCTATGAGGCATGGTGCGAAATCACGATTGCCAACTGTGGAACCATACCCGTGAACCTCGTGGACTTAGTTATCCGTCCCGTTAGTGATCCAAATGGCTTGTTGAAACATGTGGACTGGGAGATAGTAGACTGGTATTGGCCAAACTGTCCACAAATCGACCCCTGCGAAACAGTGACGGCGGTGATATACATACACATCGAGCAGGAGGTAGACATGCAAGAGTGCCCAGAGAATGCCACAGCGACCTTTGAGGGAGAACTCGTATTCTGCCAGTGGAATGAGGAGTGCGTTAGGGTAGTGTAGACTGCAGCCACCTGAGAAGTCAGAGGGATACAAATGCGGAACATAAAATTAGTAGTGTTGCCGACGCTCGTGATAGTCGGACTACTGATGACTGGCTTCGCATACGCCTGTTGGTCACAAACCCTATACATAGAAGGCAGCGTAGCTTCGGGGGAACTCGACTGGGAAATTAAGAAGCCACTTGGCTGTATGGATCATAAAGGCGACCTTGACCAGAACGCCGACTGCGAATGGAATTGGTGGGAAGTGGACAAAGATGTGGGAGGACCCACCATACTTCAGTTGGAGGACATCGATGGCGACGGCGATAACGACAGGCTCAATGTTACACTTACTAACACCTATCCAGGCTACGCTGAGGAAATAAGCTTCTACGTGCACAATAATGGTACCATACCATTAGTATTCGAGAAGGTCGTGATTGATGGAAACGTATACTATTCAGGCCGTCCAACGGTTTTCCTCGATCTTACCGGCGATGGTAAAGATGACATAAAGATAAGGTGGGGCGACAGTCTCGGAGATCAGTTCGAACCCTGCGACTCTGGAGAGATCAGCTTCAGCATACTCGTCCTCCAAGATGCGCCTCAAGGCTCTACACTACACTTCACCATCGAAATGGTAGCAATACAGTGGAACTGCTACGATTGAGACTAGGTTCGGCGATTTCACAAACTTTCCCCTTTCTTTTATTTTCAAAAAACCTCGGGAAAAAGTCGTGATGGAAATGCTGAACGGGCGAAATGGTGTCGGCAAGCAGATGGCACTTATAGTTTTAGCTCTAGCTATAGTAAATTACATCATTTTAAACACGCTTCATCCCGGGGGGTTGATGGCTTATGTCCTCCCCTCCGCATGCTGGGGCTTTTTGGCCCTGGTCGCGCTGAAAGCCAGCTTCGGCAGGATAAAGTCGTGGTTTAACGCCCGCATGTCGATCGCCGCCGCAAGCGTGGCAATTTGTTACGTGATAATCTTCATGAACATCGGCCTGATCACGGGCTTTGGAAGGAGCGTACTATCGTTCACACCCAGAGGTTTGATCATCAATTTAACCCTCGTCCTGACGACCCTCCTAGGCATGGAGTTCTCCAGGGCATACCTCCTGAAAAGCTTTGGGGGGAGGAGGCCGTTCCTGACCATCGGGCTCGTGACCCTCCTGTACTCATTTCTAAGCATATCCACGGCCGAGCTTCTGGGACTCAATGACCCATTGGGAGCAGCCAAATTCCTAGGCGTAGGGCTCCTTCCAATCATCGCGGAGAGTCTCTTGGCCTCATACCTCGCATTCGTGGGCGGGCCCGTGGCTTCCCTAGCCTATCGAGGGCCGATCATGGCATTCTGGTGGTTCTCGCCGATCCTGCCCCACCTCTCATGGGGAGTCGAGGCCCTGCTGGGCGTGATGGTCCCAACCATCGGGTTCTTCGTGATCAACATGTACACATCCCCAATGGCCCTTAGGAGGGTTGGCATCCCAGCCGAGACGAAGGGGTTCGGCAGGACAAGGAAATCCTCGTTGAGGGGTTGGGTGATAGCGGCCGTCCTCTGCGTCCTGGTGGTGTGGGCATCGACTGGGCTCCTAGGGATCCAGCCGACCACGGTGATAAGCGGGAGCATGAAGCCGACGATGGACGTGGGAGACATGGCGATAGTCCGAGAGGTGCCAGCGGACTCCATCCAGCCGGGTGACATCATCCAATTCTGGCTGAACGGGGAGATGGTCATCCATAGGGTCGTCGAGGCCCGAGGGGAGGGGGAAGGAAGGCTATTCGTGACAAAGGGGGATGCAAATGCGGAACCTGACATTGCTCTCGTGAACTCGAGCCAGTTGAGGGGGGTGGTCGTCCTGAATATACCGAAGATCGGCTGGGCAGTGATAGCAGTCAAGAGCTTCTTCAGCAGCGCTTGGTCCTTACTCTCAGCCAATGTTGCATTGACAGCATTTGCGATCGCTTCTGGGGCCTGCATCTTCTTCGTGGCCCGCTCTTACAAAAATAGGTCGATCAGGAGGTGGAGGGGCTGGAGGAGGAGGGGGCTCGTCAACGAGAGGCTCATGGCTCCGCTCAGCTTGATTCTGGTGGTGATGGCAGCGGCGGGGTTCGCGTACTCCTGCTGGAGCCAGACCATTTACATAAGCGGAACTGTGACGACCAGCACATGGAAAGCAGGCATAAGCGGTCACAAGTTCTACGATGCTAATGTGAATGGAGCATGGGACGATGGCGAATTACCCGTTGGGGGCTTCAAGATCGAACTTTGGCTCAACGCTATAAAGATCGCGGAGAATACGACCGACTCCGATGGAAAATACTGCTTCTACGATCTCGATGCCGGAACGTATGCGGTAAAGGAGGTCCTGCCAGAAAATTGGGAGAACACGACCCCCGCTAGCTTGACCGTCTCAGTAGAGTCCGGGGAGATCAGCGAGGGCAATAACTTCGGAAACGTCTGCTTAGAGCCTGGTTGCGGAGGTCACACGATCGGCTTCTGGAAGACCCATACGGACCTAATTATCCTCTCCTACGTTATGGAACTCAATGAACTGAATTTGTTCAGGCCGAGCGGGTGGTCATTCCCACCATTTGATAATACGGACATTGGAAATGCGAGGGTACAAATCCAGAATTATCTGCAGGAAGCCACAGCCGTAGACATGAGGTGGATGCTTTCAGCCCAGCTGGTCGCCACGAAGCTCAGCGTTCTACACGGCTTCCTAAATGGGTCAACCATAGTGCACGTGGGCCCATCGAGCTACGTGCCCAGCGGGTTCATAAGCGTCAACGGTATTATGGAAAATGCAAATGCCGCATTACTGCTGCCCCATCCAGAGAATAGACCCCAGCAGGAGTTTTGGAAGAACCTTCTGCTCGGAGTTAATCAAAACGACTTTGAATTCGTCTGCCCAACGCCTTGTCCTGTGGTATATCCATGAGTAGACGAGACCATCCCACTTCAAGCCTGCTTGGCGAGAAATTTTTCCGACCTTCCTCCTGCCCTAAAAGCAACCGACCTGGTGGATTTCCCTCCAACTCCCCTCCCATAACGATCGACCCCTGCCAGCACGCGATCGTCTGGATAAAGCTTCACGCCACGGATAATATCGGGGCAATCGAAATAGATATTACAGTGGTCGACGAACCTGTAATCTGAGGAGGCATCGGGACGATGGCGAGGGCCAAGACGGGCATCATTGGTTTAGACGAGCTCATGGGTGGAGGCTTTCCCGTCGGCAGCTGCGTGCTCGTCTCAGGAAAAATCGGCACCGGCAAGTCGATCTTCGCGATGCAGTACATATCGAGGGGCATCACCGACTACGGAGATCTCGGAGTCCTCGTTTCCCTTGAAAGGGACAAGAAGGACCTCTACCGGGACGCCTCGGCATTTGGCTTCTATCTCCAGCGCCTTGAGAAGGAGGGCAGCCTGCAGATCCTAGGCGGCCCGATATCCACCGTCAGCAGGGAGATGAAGGAGGCGAAGGCGACGATCGAGGATCTGATATCGGAGATAGTGGAAGCCGTCGAGACCTCCAAATCGAAGAGGATGGCGCTCGAAAGGGTCGACCTCCTCCCGCTGCTCTCCCCGGAGGAGCCGGATATCAGGGTGCAGCTCAGCGACCTAAGGGAGAGGTTGGAGGAGTTGGGGTGCACATCCGTCCTGACGGCAGAGATAAGGGAGGGGAGCGAGGAACTCAGCGGGGTCGGGGCTGAGGAGATTGTGGACGGGGTCATCGCGCTCTACTACGAGGGGGAGGGGCTGACGAGAGACAGGGCGCTCGAGATAAGGAAGATGAGGGGAACCGAGCATACCAACGCGTTACAATTCTTCGACATCACTGGCGAGGGCATAGCGATAAAGAAGATGCCTGAGATGCCTAGGGTTCCGAGGGCTAGGCGGGGCTCCTCGGAGGTCTAGCCTCAACCTCGCCATGTCAGATTGGACTTGTTGTAAAAATTTGATAAAGATGGAGCAAATTTGGAGGACCCCATCGTTTAAACATATTTTTTAGGATTGGATCCCAAGGAGCTTCCTAAAATCTCTTTAACATTATTCCTCGTACTTAATTTGCCTAGGTTTTCCGGCTAGGATAAATCAAATTTCGATCGATTTCTAGTTCACGACAGAGTTTATCGCCGGTGGGCTATGCAGGTTTTACTATCGGTTACATTATTGTCCGTGAGTGAAGTTACGGTAACCATTATGTTGTCCCTGGTGCAGTACGTTGCTCCTTCAGGCACGTGAACGCTTAGTATGACGACCTTCACACTGCTGGGCTTGACGTTCTCGAGCAGGTACGATGATAGCGTCGGACCCCAGCCTGCATTGTCGCTCACGGAAAGGGTGTAATTGTCTACGACATTCCCCCTATTCCACACTATTAGCATGTAGGTTAGCGTCGTGCCTGGCTTACCTCTCTTATAGCTCGGGAAGATTTGGATTGACACCTTCCGTAAGGGGACAAAGGCATGGGCTATGCATGAGGCGCTTGAGCTCACGCTCGGATCTGCCTGCGAAGTGACGGTTACTGTTATGTTGTCCCTGGTGCAGTACGTCGCTCCTTCGGGCACACGGACGCTCAGCGTGACGACCCTCACCCTGCCGGGCTTGACGTTCTCGAGCAGATACGATGATAGCGTCGGACCCCAGCCTGCATTGTCGCTCACGGAAAGGGTGTAATTGTCCACGACATTCCCCCTATTCCACACTATTATCTTGTAGGTTAGCGTCGTGCCTGGCTTACCTCTCTTATAGCTCGGGCTGGCGTAGATGGACACCTTCGGTACACCGATAACGACCGTCGCATGAGCAATGCAGCTGGCGTTGGCACTCACACCAGTTCCAGTTGCCGTTACGGTTATATTGTCCTTGGTACATGACATAGCGTTCTCGGGTATGGTGACCCTCAAGATCGTAGTCTTTTTCTCGCCTGGCGAGACATTTTCGAATCGATTATTGTCTAGCGTCGGACCCCAGTTCTCGTTGTCGATGACTGTCAAATCGTAGTTGTCCATAACGTTGCCTGTATTGGTGATGGTGACGGTATAACTGAGCGCGCTTCCTCGTACTCCGCTCCTGTAACTCGGCTCGATCACCACTTGGACGCCCCTCACAACCTCCACGACTTTAACGTGGGCCAGGCAGCTCTTGTTATCAAATACCCCCGCGTTTTCCTTCGAGGCGGCTTTGACCCATATGTTGTCCCAAGTACAGCCTGTCGCATTCGCTGGTATTGCGACGGTCAGCCTCGTCGTCTTGTTTTCGCCCTTCGGGACTAGGAGCCAGATATTCTCGAGGGTTGGTGTCCAGCCGGCGTTATCCCCACTCGCGAGCTGGAAGTTCTCGGGAACGTTGCCGAGATTTACGACAGTGACAGTGAAGGTGACCGGGCGCCCGTTCTCGTTCTCCAAGTAGTCCGGTGGGCTCGGCTGAATCACCACCCGAACTCCCCTTACAATCTTCACGTGGGCCAGGCAGCTCTCGTTGTCCCATACATTTTCATTATCCTTCGAGGTCGCCTTGACCCATATGTTGTCCCAAGTACAGCCCGTTGCATTCGCTGGTATGTTGACGATCAACTTCGTCGTCCTGTTTTCACCCTTCGAGACCGGAAGCCAGCTGTTATCTAGGCTAGGAGTCCAGCCGGCGTTATCTCCTGTGATGAGCTGGAAGTTCTCCAGAACGTTGCCAAGGTTCTTGACGGTGACTGTGTATGTGAGCATTCCTCCGTTCTCATTCTCCTGGCTGGGTGGCGAGATCGAAACGCTGACGCCCCTCACGATTTTCACGTGAGCTAGGCAGCTCTTGTTGTCCCAATAGGCCGTGTTTTCCGAGGTGGCCTTGACCCATATGTTGTCCCATGTGCAGCCCGTTGCGTTACCAGGTATCATAACCGTAAGTGTCGTCTGTCTATTTTCACCCTTTGGAACCCGTAAGTTCTCGACGAGCGTCAGCGTCCAGCCAGCGTTATCCCCTTTCGTGAGCTGGAAGTTCTCCTGGACGTTGCCTAGGTTTAGGACGGTGACGATGTAGGTAAGCGTGCCACCGTTCTCGTTCTCCTGACTAGGCGGCGAGATCACTACCTGAACTCCCCTCACGATCGCCCCGACGACTATCCTGAAGTCGTAGGTCCCAGTTGAAGCCTCAAAGGTGTAGTTGTCCTTCACCCTCATGTCCGCTAGAAGGTCTCCTCCCCGGTAGAGAAGGACATTGTACTCGGTGGGAACGTTCTCTATGTTCCAAGTTAAGGTGACGTTCTCGATGTCGTCGGCGTACTCTATCCTCAGAGGCCACTCCATCAGGTTCTCCGGCGGTAGGCAGCTGTGATGAAGCTCGTCCGGGGCCTGCCCAGGGTAATAGAAGTATGCCCGCACATAGGGCTTCGGAGGCGCAGGCGGTTCGGGTATATCGTACGCGTTATCAAAGCCCGATGTCGCGTCTGGTCTGACTCCAAAGATCGCATCATCACTACCTCCCGAGAAGGTCGCGGCGATTAAGGCGTCCCATCCCACAACTTTCTCTATAGCGTGGGCGATGCAGCTGTCGGAGTCTGTTACACCTGTCCCGGCTGCGGTGACTGATATGTTGTCTTGGGTGCATAGTACGGCGTTCTCGGGTATGGTGACCCTCAAGATCGTAACCTTGTCCTCGCCGGGCGCGACATTTTCGAATCGATTATTGTCTAGCGTCGGACCCCAGTTCTCGTTGTCGCTGACTGTCAGGTCATAGTTGTCCACAACGTTGCCTGTATTGGTGATGGTGACGGTATAGCTAAGCGCAATCCCTCGCGCCCCGCTCTGGTAGCTCGGCGAAACCGAAACATTGACACCCCTTACGATCGTGGCGTGCGCAATGCAGCTGTCCGAATCGCTTACTCCAGTTCCCGTTGCCGTGGCTGTTATGTTATCATTGGTGCAGCCTATAGCATTCGGCGGCACGGTCACGCTCAGCGTGGCCATCCTATTCTCCCACGGAGGTACGGTGAGCAAGCCAGGGAAAACAGTCGGGGCCCAGCCTGCGTTGTCCGCAGCAGTTAGGGAGTAAGTGTCCTCGACGTTGCCAGTGTTGGAAACGGTAATGGTATAATCCAGCGTTTCCCCGTTCAAACCGCTTTGATAGCTCGGTGAGATCGAGACATCGACACCTCGAACGACTCTAACGTGGGCTAGGCAGCTTTTGTTATCAAATACCACCGCGTTTTCCTTCGAGGTGGCCTTGACCCAAATGTTGTCCCAGGTACAACCTGTTGCATTCGCTGGTATGTTGACGATCAACTTCGTCGTCCTGTTCTCACCCCTCGGGGTCAAGAGCCAGTTGTTCTCGAGCGCAAGCGTCCAGCCAGCGTTATCCCCATTCGCGAGCTGGAAGTTCTCGGGAACGTTACCTAGGTTTAGGACGGTGACGATGTAGGTAAGCGTGCCACCGTTATCGTTCTCCTGGGAAGATGGCGTAATCACCACCTGAACTCCCCTAACGACCGCCGCTACTTTAACGTGAGCTAGGCAGCTCTCGTTGTCAAATACCGCCGTATTATCCTTCGAGGCCGCTTGGACCCATATGTTGTCCCAGGTACAGCCCGTTGCGTTCGCTGGTATGTTGACGATCAGCTTCGTCACCCTGTTCTCATCCTTCGGGACCAAGAGCCAGTTGTTCTCGAGTGCAAGCGTCCAGCCAGCGTTATCCCCCTTATCAAGCAAGAAGTTCTCCAGGACGTTGCCCAGGTTTTTGACCAAAACATCGTACTTGAGCGTGCCACCGTTATCGTTCTCCTGGGAAGGTGGCGTGATCACCACCTGAACTCCCCTAACAATCCTCACGTGGGCCAGGCAGCCTTTGTTATCAAATACCCCCGCGTTTTCCTTCGAAGCGGCTTTGACCCATATGTTGTCCCAAGTACAGCCTGTCGCATTCGCTGGTATGTTGACGATCAACTTCGTCGTCCTGTTTTCACCCTTCTGGACCATAAGCCAGTTGTTCTCGAGTGCAAGCGTCCAGCCAGCGTTATCCCCCTTCTCGAGCTGGAAGTTCTCCTGGACGTTGCCCGTGTTGATGACGGTGACGGTGTAGGTGAGCGTTCCCCCATTCTCGTTCTCCAAGTAGTCCGGTGGGCTCGGCTGAATCACCACCAGAACTCCCCTAACAATCCTCACGTGGGCCAGGCAGCTCTCGTTGTCCCATACATTTTCATTATCCTTCGAGGTCGCCTTGACCCATATGTTGTCCCATGTGCAGCCCACCGCGCTTGAGGGTATGTTTACAGTCAGCTTCGTCGCCCTGTTTTCACCTTTTGGGACCAAGAGCCAGCTGTTATCTAGGCTCGGAGTCCAGCCTGCGTTATCCCCCTTATCAAGCAAGAAGTTCTCCAGGACATTGCCCAGGTTTTTGACCAAAACATCGTACTTGAGCGTGCCACCGTTATCGTTCTCCTGGCTAGGCGGCGAGATCACTACTTGGACCCCCCTCACGATCGTCGCGTGGGCTATGCAGCTGTCGTTATCGCTCTTCGTGTTGTCCCCTTGGGAGGTTGCCTTGACCCATATGTTGTCCTCGGTGCAACCTGTCGCATTCTCTGGTATGCGGACGCGCAGCGTGGTGGTCCTGTTCTCGCCCTGCGGGATGTTCTCGAGCCGATAATTGTCGAGCCATACGTTATCTCCCCAGCCAGCGTTGTCGCCTTTAGACAGGTTGTAATTATCGGGACCGAGGGTTCCGGTGTTTTTGACGGTCACGATATAATTGATGATAGCTCCTGGTAAGCCGCTTTGATAGATAGACGATACTGACACGTCCACGCCCCTGATGGGTAAGGGGCGTACTCGTATCGTTATCGGCTTTTCGGTGCCAGGTATATCCTTAATGCTCGACTCTGCAATGCTGACAGCGGCGAGCCCTCCCGGGCCGAGGATCGGGTGGTTATCCCTTGGAGCGTGGGGGACATCGCCCACACCGCTAGCCCTCATCCATATGTCCACTGTGAAATTATTATCGTACGGGCTGGGGTAACTGCTACTGTCTAAACCGAGCATCCACATCGTGTTCGCGCCAGAAGGAGTTGAATCAAGTGCCACATCCATTTGTAAGTTATCACCAGTATCCCAGTAGGCTCTGGCGCTGAGGAACGTCAGGTTCTCATCCGGCTTGTTCTCATAATTGTACCAGACAAGCGTAACTAGGAACATGCCGTCGTAGCCGGGTTCGTCGTAATAAAGCCTGTATCTGAGGAGGAAGTTCTCACCAGGGGCGACCTCTATGATAGTTCCATGAGGGTGGGAGATACACCCGCCAGAGTAAGCTAGCATGGCGACGAGGATCACCGAAGACACGATGGCGAAGGCGAGCAAAGCACCAGCTAAGCTGCGCGAGAACTCGATCCTCACAGCCTCCTTTAAATTTGACTCGAGTTATAATTCGAGGCAGCTTACTTAAGTTTTTCGGTTTTAGGTTTTAGTCATCAGTTCTTCAAAATCTGTGAGATTACCCACCCTTCCTTGCTTAAAAATGGCATTACAGTTACCCGATTCTTGCCTGTTCCAAGTCCGCAAATTCCTGCCCAAAAATAGCATTATACTGCCCAATTCTTGCCTAATCTCGGCACATGAGTTCAAACGTTAATTTCGAATCCGGCAGCCAGCCCCACTAACATTCAAAAAGTTAAGATCTGATCAATCAAGATAAGCGGGTCGCGAGTTTGAAGGCACGAATTCTTCAGATTGAGGATTGTGGTTATCAAGTAATTTATGCCATCGTTAAAAACATCGTCTGGGTTACTAATGTTTAGTGAAGGGTTATTAAAATCTGATCCTTCTAGGGGTAGTGGACGACCTCCAATTGTCAAGAGAGTTGAAATAAAAAGAAGAGGGGCAGCCTAAGGCCGGCCACCCATTATCAGTGCCATGATCGCCTTCTGAGCGTGTAGCCTGTTCTCGGCTTCCTCAAAGTAGAGCGAGCGCTCATATCCGTCGAGGACCTCGTCAGCGACCTCCTGCCCCCTGTCTGCAGGCCCACAGTGCATGTAGTATGCCTTGTTGGTGACGTCGAGCAGCTCTAGGGTTGTGATCCAGTCCTTGAACTTGTCCTGGTAGGCCGAGGCTCCATCCTTGTCGATGGTCTTGCTATAGGGCGGCACGAACCGCTTCGGTGTCCAAGCCTTCGGGTAGACGAAATCGGCCCCCTCGAACGCTTCTTCTATATTGTCGGAAATCTCGAAGCTCCCGCCGTAACGGTCCGCATTTCCCCCCGCGGCTTTTACCACGCTGTCTTCGAGTTCGAATCCCCTCGGATGCGCCAGCACGACGTCCATGCCGAACTGAGTAGCTATCAGCGCCGTGCTCTGAGGCACCGCCAACGGTTTCAAACCACCGGAGTAAGCGTACGACACGACGAACTTCTTGCCCTCCAGCCTTTTCTCGGCCTCCCTCACCGCCATGATGTCCGCCATAGCTTGGCAGGGATGGTAAAGGTCGTCCTCCATATTTATCACCGGCACGTCCGCCCACTTCGCGAACTCCTGTATGACTTTGTGTCCGCGTCCAATGATCCACTTGACAGCGTCACCGTAGATCCTGATCGCGATCGCGTCGCCATAGCGGCTCAGCACCCTGGAGACATCCGAAATCGCCTCAGTCTTGTATGCCTCCATGTCCTCAGGCAAAGTCGGCGTGTACACGTCGGACGGGCTGAGGAAGTGCGCGTGTCCGCCCAGCTGGTAAATGCCCGCCTCAAAGGAGTTCCTCGTCCGCAGCGATCGGTTGTAAAAAAACATGAAGAGGGTTCGGCCCGGCAGGTACGGCGTCGGAACCTTGGACTCGAACTTCTCCTTCAAATCATCCGCCGCGTCTAAAATTTGTCTCAGTTCATCTTGTGTGAAATCTTGCGTGTTGAGGAAATCTTTCCCCTCGAACACACCCACGTAACTCGGCACAGCCATACTAACACCCTCTACAAAATCAATCACCCAAATTTAAGGCTTAGCGTCCCCTATCTCGTCGAAGTCTGGATCGTTTTCTCCTTCTCAACCTGAATTTCGGCGGGACTTCAACAAGACATTTAAAAAGAATCGAGGTTCAGTTAAAGGGCAGAGGTTTTGAAATGAGGCTACTGATAGCCCTGGGCGGGAACGCCATCAAACAGGCCCACGAGAGGGGGACGACTGAGGAGCAGTTCAGGAACTGCGACATCACCACCAAGCTCATAGCCGAGATAGTGAAGCGAATGAAGCCCGATGACAGGCTGGTGATAACCCACGGCAACGGCCCTCAAGCAGGAAACCTCTTGGTGCAGCAGGAGGCGGGCAAGGACCTGGTTCCCGCTCAAGCCATGGATGTGGTCGGGGCGATGACCCAGGGGCAGATAGGATACATGCTCCAGCAGACCCTGATGAAGCACATCAAGGAAGCGGGGTTGAATGTGCCGGTGGCAGCGGTGGTGAATCAGGTGCTGGTGGACAAGGATGACCCTGAGTTCTTCGGAGAGGTCGCATCTAAACCTGTCGGGGATTTCTTCACGGAGGAGGAGGCCATGAAGCTGAAGCGAGAGCACCCCGAGTACATCATCAAGAAGGTCAAGCCCACGGGCGAAAAGCGCTGGCGGAGGGTCGTCCCATCCCCTGACCCGATAGCGAACGTCGAGGATGAGGCGATCAGGAGGATGGTGGACGCGGGGATAATAGTCATCGCATCTGGCGGGGGAGGGGTGCCGGTGGTGCTCGATGAGGATGGGCACTACAGGGGTGTTGAGGCCGTGATAGACAAGGACCTGGCAGGGGAGAGGTTGGCCGAGGTCGTGGGAGCTGATGTCTTCCTGGTCTTGACGGACGTGGAGAAGGCGAAGCTGAACTTCGGCAAGCCGGACGAGAAGGAAATAAGTAAAATGAGCCTTTCGGAGGCCAAAAAATACCTCGAGGGAGGCCACTTCCTGCCGGGGAGCATGGGCCCCAAGGTCAAGGCATGCATAAGGTTCCTCGAGTGGGGCGGCAAACGCGCGATAATAACTTCCCTGGACAAGGCGGTCGATGCCCTCGAGGGCAAAACGGGCACCCTGATCTATCCGGATTGATTTCTTTTCATCACTTCTTCTTCGCTGCGGCCCTGACGTATCCACCCCTTTCGGCCCTGACATCCATGAGCGTGAAGAAGGCACCCTTATCGTATTTTCTGATCACATCTAACAATCGCTGCGTATCCCGGCGCCTGAAGAGCACATTGTAGATGGGCTCCGGACCCTTCAGGCCTATGCCGTGTATCATCGTGACGCCAAAGCCAGCTTCCCTGAGCTGGTGAGCAAGATCACCTGAGTGCTTCTTCGGCACGATGTATGCGAACATGTAACCCAGCGCGATCTTCTCCTCTATGTAGCTCCCGAGGTAATTCCCTGCCGCGAAGCCCAAGGCGAAGGCGATCATGTAATAAATTTTACCTAGCTCGGTGATCACCTGACTTATCGCAAGGATCCATATCATTATCTCGAAGAAGGCGGAGACCGAGGCTATTCCCCTCCGTCCCCTGATGATGAGTATTTGCCTCATCGTGCCCATCGAAACGTCCACAAGCCTGGCGAAGAATATCAGCAAGGTCCATACGATGGCTTCGATCGTCGGGTCCGTGGTCATCACCTTCGTCGCTTTTCCCAAGGGTTTCAGATGTCGATTTCACCTATAAGGGTTGCATTTCGGGAGCGTCTCAGTTAAGACAGTCATATCTCGCCTTGAGTAAACAACGCTTTTATCATCAGCGACTCGTGAGAGCTTGGAGGTTTGAAGCGGCTGAGGGGGACGGATGACCTTTTGCTGATCTGTGGGGAGCGGGGCAGCGCGCCAGTCCTAGCTGTGTTCACGATATTCATCCTCCTCTCATGCACCCTCGCGATATCCAGCTTTCAGGGGAGCGACCAGCGCTCTGTCTCGGCGACCCAGCAGCTCGTCGCGGCAGATGTCACTCGAGCGACGGCCTCCGCGATAGAAGGTGAACTCAACCAAGCCCTCGCCACCGCCGTAACGGCCGCGATGTACGATGCAGGCAGCGCGGGGGAAGATCGAGATGCCGTCGAGCAGCTGACATTGGATTACCTCAACCGTCGAATCTCCCGCGGTTGGTCCTACCCCAACTTGGAGGTCATCGTTCCCAAGGTCTCCGGCGACGACCTGGTCTTCGAGTGGCAGCCCAACGGGAGCGTCGAGGTTCGGGGCTACATCGACGCCGAGATCAGGCACGTCTGCGGGCCCACCGCACACGGCGTGAAGCTCGATGCCTCCGTGAACCCGAGGTTCCTGCGCATGGAGAACATCGCCGTACAGATGCTGAGGGAGAATTCGGGCGCTATCGAAGCTGACCGCTACGCTGCCGAGGGCCTGGAGGTCGAGCTCCGTGAAAACACCACCCACACGACCGTCATCGTCTCCGATGTCTTTGCAGCGCCGTGCGCGATGGTGGGAAGCGACATGGAGTTCGTCCGATATATCGCCTCCAAGGAGATCTCGCCGACCCCGCCTGTGACGCCTCCTCCGCCTTCCGGACCATCACCTCCTCCGTCCCCTCCGCCCTCGCAGCCGCCATCGCCTCCACCGCAGCCCTTCGGTGATTTCACCCTGAGCGTTTCCCCATCGAGCGGAGCTGTCGCGAGGGAGCTCGGGCCCACCCAGACTGGCACCATGACATTTTCGATCCCCATCCCTAGCATGAGCTGGGAGGTGGTGGGCAGCCACATAGAGCCTGTCTACGGCTGGGTGGTTCGATTTACTCGGATCAGCATACCCATCTACGGCTGGGTGATACGCTACCTCACGATATACATCCCCTCGATAGGCTACGTGCAGTTGCCATATCCTAGCTGGGAGGTCGTGGATAATCTCGTGCTCGACTTGCCGTACCCGAGCTGGGAGCAGGTGGGGGTCAAGACCGTCTACGATTACGACTGGGTGCTGAGGTGGAGGAACTTCACCTTCGACGTGCCCATCTACGGGGACAGATATCCAAGCAGGGGCACGAGCGCAATTGTCACCGTCACCCCAATAGGCAGCTACTCCCACGAGGTCTCGCTCTCCCTAAGCGCGCCTGGCGAGGTGAACGCTAGCCTTGGGTCCAAGAGCCTCAAGCCCAACCCCCACGATGTCAGCACTTCGCTCACGGTGGAGGTCCCGATGTCAAAGGATTCAAGGACCGGCACATATGTGATCAACGTGGTCGGAGAGGGAGCGGACGGGAAGCGGCGGGAGGCGAGCTACACACTGGACGTGAAGGACTCGGTGAGTCAGGCGGGTAGGATAGAGCCCGTGACGATAAACCCGGGCGGCCCACCCCTCGCGATTTTACCGGTGTACGATGGTGGGAGCTCGCCCAAGCAGTGGGGCGGTGGTTACGTCCTCCCATATCAGTTCCTCTCTGATCGCTCCTCCGGCTTCATGATGCCATCCGACCCAGAGCTAGCGAAGCTATTCGGGGTACCTGGGTACGTCGACCCTGAAACGGGGAAGCTCAAGCCGTTTTTGGTGGAGGAGCTGTCACAAATTATGCTTGAAAACATTAGAAAGCAATGGCCCGGCCCTAGCTAAGGGTCATACAACGAATAGAGCCACCACCATCCAAATCCTGCATTCTCCTCTGCACGTCTAAACTCCTCCACTTTTCGAAAATCATTATTTACTTTAATCAGAAGCTGGGCCCAAAATGAGAAATTAATTTTCTTATCGGATGGATCGTATTGATAGCCTGCTGCAACTTTCTTATTTTCTCTATTTTCAGAAATTGTTAGATTGTTAGACCTTGGAGAAGGAACCACCACGTAAGTTTGAATCTGAATAACTTCTTGCGGGTAGAATTTATCCATCAAAAGACTAATCTTAGGTCCACGGACAGTGTTTTCCCAACCGTATTGAATAAAAAGGGCCTCCGTCCGGTTGCTCAATAAATTATCCACTCTGCCATCTTGGATTTGCAATATTTTCATGTTTTCATTTTCTGGGTAAGGCTTCCACCACAACGACCAGCTGAGGCCTACCACTCGAACAGGTTCGTTATCGATATTCGGACATGGGAAGGAAATTATGACATTCTCGATGGGTAAATTATCCTCAGAATTCTCATAAGTAAAACTCGCAATGTACCAAAACACCACATTCTCCTCCTCACCAACCCAAGGCCTAGCGTACGCCACAAGCACCACGAGCGCTACCACTATTAGCAACGTCGCGGCCCCGATGCACCGCTTACCCCCATAGAAACCATAGCCAACGAGTGCTGCCGCCAGCCAAGCAGCGACCAAGGCGACGGCGAGCGCCCGGGGGGTCTCTAGCATGGGCTCCCTCGAAACGCCGGCAGCGACGGCGATAGGCGCCAAGAACGCGGCCACCACAATCAAAGCCTTCAGCACATCGAGCCTTCCCACTTTCAAGATGTCACCTACCAAGTTTTATCGGCGGCTTTGGTTATTATCTATCTCGGGGCAGACCTTGCCGGGCTCGAAACAAAAATGGCTGAAGGTGGCTGGCATCTGCGGCGTGGCTGGCCCCCTAGTGGCACTTTCGTTCATAGCAATCTCGATCGCTCGTTCGCAATGGTTTAGCTGGACCGGGAATGCCCTCAGCGACCTTGGGGCTCGAGCCCCCTCCTCTTGCCTGTTCAACACGGGCCTGATCTTGGGTGGAATCCTCATCGGCGTCTTCGCGGTGGGCCTTCGGGAGTCCATTCGAGGCAGAGCCCTGGGCAACGTCGGGGGGCTCACGCTCCTCCTATCTGGGGCGGCCCTCTCTGCAGTAGGCATCTTCCCGGAAACGGCTGGCGACATCCACCTCTACGTCTCCATTGCATTCTTCGTCCTGATCGTGCTATCGCTCTGGCTCGTGGGGGCGGCGCTTGTGCAGTTGGGCGAGAGGAACTTGGGGTTGCTCGTGGTCATCGCTGGCGTGGTTGCGGCCGCGGTCTGGGCGCTTCCCTGGCCCGCGGTGGCCATTCCTGAGACCATCTCTTCGCTTGCGGCTTCTGCTTGCTCGATAACTTTGGGCGTCAGGTTGTTCAAGCGGGGCTAAGGCTGAAGCGCCTGAGCGAGCGTCTTTACGGGATTTCTCCCTTATAAACAACTTCCGCCCAAAACCTCGGCGGGAGCTGTGGACAAAACTTCAGGGGCAAATTCGGACCAAAATGCTATATATGATGTAAACAAAAATGTTTACGATAACATGGTACAAGTTCAGCTCAGGGTGCCGGAGGAGCTCGTCGAAGATATAGATAGATGGGTGAAGGAGGGGAGGTTCAAAAGCCGCAGCGATGCCATCAAGACGATCCTCATCATGCACCGAGAACGCGAGAGGACGCGCGAGTTTTATAAGATGCTTGTGGAGCGCAGCGACGAGGCGAGGAAGAGGCCCGAGCTCCTGATCCCCCTAGAGGAGTTGAAGTGAGCTTTCGGGTACTGCTGCACCCCAAGGCGGCCAAGTTCCTAGAGAAGTCGAACGAGCGGGTGGGACTCGAGATACAGCGGAAGTTGGAGCTGCTGGGGGATCGCCCGGAGCTCGGGAAGCGCCTGCGGTATTCTAATTTCTGGAGTTTGAGGGTTGGGGATTATCGGGTCATTTACGAGATTCGGCGGGGCGAGAAACAGGTCATCGTGTTGTCCATCGGGCACCGAAGACGGGTCTACGAAGATTTCTCGAAGCTTTTTTAGGGCTTAGGATCCCGTCGGCTGCCCTTGGCGCGTCCTGATTGTTAGGTAGCACACGTAAAAGAAATCATCGAACATGCGTGCTACCTAACGTCGGATGCGGTGGGGAGCTACCTGAAGCCGTTCGTGCGGTTGCTCTACCGCTACCTGAAGAAGACGAAATTGAGCTGAATCATCCTGGAAGGAAAGCACAAGATCTTTAGATCACTTATTACCGAATAGGTTGCGGGACCGTGATTGAGACTAGAACTAAGGCCGGAGATAGCCGCCGCCTACAAAAGTTTCTCTCAGCGGGCGCGGGTCCTGACGGAAACGTGGGTCCAGGAGAATTTGTACTGCCTTGCATGCCCATCTGATAACTTATATCCCACACCCAAAGGGGAACGAGTTATCGATTTTACTTGTCCCAACTGCGATGAACCCTATCAGTTAAAAAGTCAAAGCCATCCATTTAGAGACCGTGTGATGAATTCCGCCTATGAGCCGAAAATTGGAGCTATACGTGCCGGAACTATTCCAAATTTCCTCTTCCTTCAATACGACCTCAGAGCATTGGTAGTATCGAATCTTTTCGTGGTGCCAAAACATTTCATGTCGCAATCGATGATCGAAAGACGGAAACCTCTCAGCGAACTCGCTAGGAGGCGCGGTTGGGTGGGCTCAAACATTCTTTTGGGAAACTTGCCGGCGGATGCACGAATCCCGATTGTAGAAGAT
>Ga0315309_1000402_pt1 | contig 26125 bp, 14 predicted proteins | sample TDP4_MG_FD_203080 | JGI IMG/M metagenome (GOLD analysis project Ga0315309, IMG submission 203080) | Freshwater sediment microbial communities from Lake Towuti, South Sulawesi, Indonesia - TDP4 | ecosystem: Environmental > Aquatic > Freshwater > Lake > Sediment | place: Indonesia: South Sulawesi...
AATATTGTCTCCTATATCAACCAAATGGGTGAAAACGGTGTAGCTTTGCTTCATCTCCGCCAGGCATTGCCAGAAGAGCGTCAGGTGGATATTGTCGCCGGGCCGGAAGCCGCTCTCGATGTTGTAACCCAGGAGGCGGACTTTTCCTCCCAACTCAGCCACCAGGGGATGCTCAATATCCAGAGCCTCTACCGGAGAAGGGGCCCGCCGTGGTATTTCTATGGGACCCAGAAGCACAGGTCTGCCCCCATCCGGCTCCAGCGCCTCTGTACTGTATATCTCGACCGGAATGATCTCGATTTGATACTCCCCCGGTGGCGTGCCTGGCAATAGCTCCAACTCGCGGGGGTCGTAGATGATCTGACCTTCTCGCCAGGTCCAGGTCGGTGAGCCGTCGTGGTAGGGACGGCTGTCCTGCTGCCCCCAGATGTGGAGGGCCGGGTTGACCAACTTGAGATAAATAGTATAGTCTCCCCCTACACGGCGCAAAGCCCGCCAGAAAAGGGTGACCTTCAACTGGCCTGTGGACGCAAGGCTGCTCCCATCTACGCGGCTGGCCAGGAGTTGAATCTTGTGGCCAAAAGTGGTACTGGGAGACCCAGCGAACTCCGGCGGCAGGTAGAGACGATGCGATAAAGTCCCAATCTCGACCGTCTCGAACCGATCTTCCACCCATTGTACATAGGTCGGCAGGCTGTCAAAGCGCTCTCTCCAGAAGACGAGGGCTGAGGCGTCGTACTCCTCACTCAAGACGATGAGCTGCTCAGCCGTCAAATAGCCAACACTCAATCTCCTCCAGTCCGCACCGGTCAGCGTCGGCGGGATGTTTCTGTCGGCCAAAAGGACGATCAGAGGGTCGTCGGAGATTACGAAATCGCCCGGCGCGGTTACCTGCTCCAGCAGACTGATGGCATCCGCGACCAGTCCCTCGGGGACGTTGGTCCTGGCCAGTTCCTCCCGATTCGACTCAGCCACCGCGGGCCAGTTGACCAGGTAAAAGGCTATGAGGCCGACGCCGACTGCTGGCAAGAGCACGCCTTGCCAATGCCTTCGCTTGGTCAATGCCAGCCAGGAATCCCAGCTCTCCTGAACCATGACTCCAGCCAGAGCAGCCAATGGAGGGACCATAGGGAGCATGTGGTGGACTGTCAGAGGTGCCTGGTTGACCATCATGATGGTGACCAGCGGGAACCAGGCCACCACCAACAGAGCCTGGCGGGAGCGCCGTAGCCAACAAAAGAAGCCGCCCCATAGAGCCAGCATCAATAGTCCCCGATCCTGCATCAGGTATTCCCAGATACGGGGCCCACGGCGGCTGTAGTCCACCGGATGAAACTCCCGGCCCCGCCAATGCAGGGCCACCGCCTGCTCGTACATAGCCCGTGGGTCGTAGATCAGAAGGCAAAGCAGAATGGGCAGGCAGAAGGACGCAGCCCACAACGCAAGGTTTGCAATCGTTCCCTTCACTTTTTCTGCCGTAGATCGCCCTACGTCCGGACTCTGAGGATAGAAGTGACGCAGCGCGATCGCCAGGATGGGCAATGGGAGAGCGAAGAGGGTCACCAACTTTACCAACAGGCTGGCCGCCATTGCCAGACCGGATAGAATCAGCCATCCTTTTCGGCCACGACGCCAGTAAACCAGTGAAGCTAACAGGGAGATGAGGGCCAGGCTGGCAGCAGGCACCTCGGACATGGTCACCCGCGATAGGCGGAAGTATTCGGGGCTGAAGAACAATAGCAACACTGTCGCCAGGCCAGCCACCCGGCCTCTAATCTCACACGCCAGCAGGGCAGCAGCCAGGAGACCAAGAGCAGAATAGGTTACAATGACTGCCCGAGCTACCTCCACCGAGTTCCCCCAGATTTTGAGGGCAGCCGCAACGGAGAGGGTGAACAGAGGAGGTGAGGGAGAATAGACCTCGGTGTAGAGGGCGTGGCCAGCCGCAACCATCCAGGGCACAGCGATGTAACCGGCCTCATCGTAGAGCCAATTATGAGCTCCAAGGTTGCCAAGTTGCCATGCAAACAAAAACCCGATTAGACCCAACAGGACGAGTCCGTAGATTACTTTGCTCTGGGCGGCTTTCCTCAGTAGTTCTAACACTTGCTCTCACCTAATCTTCACAGGTGGTGATAAGATAATTCGATTCTCCGGCAATAGGCCATCTTGTCCGCGTACTTCCAGCCGTTCTCCTGTCTCGGCCAGGTACATCCCCACTTCGATCCAGTACTCACCGAGAGGTGCATCTGGAGATATCACCAAGTTGTACTGATCGCGCACGATCTCCCCCTCGTCCCACCAGCTAGTGGGGTAGAACCCATCCACCGGCGGGTTGTCCTTCTGTCCCCACATTCGGCCTTCTTCGTCCACCAGATGGGTGAAGACGGTGTAGGCGCGATCCATTTTCGACAACGCTTGCCAGAAAAGGGTCAGGTGAAGGTTGTCCCCCGGCCGCAAGCCGCTTTCGATGTTGTAGCCCAGGAGCCGGATCCCGTCGCCCAAGCTGGCTTCCACATGCTGTTCGATATCCAGAGCGTCGGGGGACCATCTTTGTGACGGCAGTGCCACTAGCAGCATATCCACTTCTTGAAATAGCATATGTCGCCCTTGAGCCCTATCTTCACTTTCCTGGCTACCTGTAGAGTACCCCGGCAGGTGAAACCCGACAGCGGTCAGACCCTTCTCCAATTCCAGAACTGGCGTGACCGGGAATTGCCACCCCTTGCCCACGAATACCTGAGCCAGTTGCTTATTGACGAAAACTTGAAGGTTCATGGGTTGGCTGCCATCTGAATAAGTGGTGAATCGGAGTCGGTACTTGCCTTTTCCCGGCAGGTAGAAATAGATCAATCCGTCGTTGCCCATCCAGCGCGAGGGCACACCGCCCCAGGATTCCAATGACCCCCAGTTATCCTCCTCATCCAGGAAGGGGATAGTTTCTATTAGTAGTCTGCCATTCTGCTGGGGCGTGGCGAAAACGGTGATCTGTTTGTCCTCGAAAAGGGGATGGCCCAATGATTGTTGCAGAGAAGCCACAACGTCGGCTGCTATAGAAGAAAACTTGTGCACTACAACATATCTTACACCGAGTCTACTTAAGGTAGCCAGGTTCTCCTCAGATGGAGGATAATCCACGATGTCCTCATCTGAGGGCCGGTAGGCCAGTTGACTAACCAGGCGCGTCAGTTCCTCGGCCCCCGGAGGGAAGCGATGGATGAATCCGCTCACTATCTTATGCCCGTGGATCACCTGATAATACATGGCCCGATTGCTGGTTCCCGTCGAGCCACCGGTCTCGATAGGGAGGTCCAGAACCGCGTAATCCCCAGGCTCTTCGGCTATCTTCCGATAGAAGTCAGGAATATATTCCCCCGCTGTGGGGAAAGGGAAAATTGTGGTGTACTCGAAAAGGACAAGCAGAGCTATCCCTCCAACGAAGGCAGCCCTAGGCCACTGCGCTTTCAGCCGAAGCAAAATGTCTCTCGCGCCCAGGCTGGCGAGGACGGCCAGGGCGAAGGACATGGTTCCGCTCAGCCGGCCAGGTGTTCTCCCCCATTCGAAAAAGGGTACCTTAGTCAAGAGCGCGTAAGGCAGCACAAGGTAACTTTCTCTGCCCTTGATGGTGTATCGCACCAGTTCGCCACCCACTTTTAAAAAAGGCCCCAGAGAAAGGACGGCAGCACCGACTCCCAGAATCAACCAAAACCTGGCCTCAGATTTCCTCCGTTTCACACCCCATAAAGCCAGGCACAAGGTGGTCAGACCCAAATAGGCCATGCTCTCGGCGTACACCACGTGTCTAATCAAGTGTACCTTTTCCCACAGACTTAGCACAGGATGATAGGGAGGAGGGATTAAAAAGGCCAGCAAGTCAACCGAGAAATCGGTCATTCCGCTCGCCCTGCCCAGATATTCTATTTGACCTGAGAGTTTCCCAGCGACGATAGGGTACAAGAAAGGAGCAGACAAGAGGGCAGCCAGGAGCAGAACGCTGACAAAGCCCCTGATGAAGCGAACATCTGATAGACCTTGGCGATGAACTATCAGGAAAAGCAGAGTAAATGGAGCCACGAAATAGGCGATGTGCATCAGGTAGACTGTAAGCGAAAAGGCCAGAAACAGACCACAAAGTAAAGCGTTTCGGATGTTTGGCCTGGCAAAAAGCTTGAGCAGAAACAAAGCATACAGTGGAAACCAATACGTCATAATCTGGCCGAAATGGCCGGCGACAGCATGAGTGGCCCTGGAGGGAAAGAAGCCGAAGATGAGTCCCCCAATAAAGGCTGCGCACCGATTTCTAGTTATGTACGTACAAAGAAGATACATAGTCAAGCCCGACAGCAAGAAAGAGAGAAGAAACTCGACGTTGTAGGCTACTTTTGGGCCGAACAGCAATACCAGAGGCAAGGCCAGCAGTTGGACGTACGGTTCAGCCGCCAATAAGGGATGATATGCTCCCGTCGGGTAATACAGAGTTTTGAGGTTGGCGACACTGGTACCCAGATCCAGCCAGGCTTTCTTGCTCCACCAAAGGGACCAGACCCATTGGAAGTTGTCTCTGTCCTCAGCGCCAGCCACAGACGAGGACAACTTAAAGGCCACTGGATAAGTCATGAGCACGGCTATCAGAGCATAGAGTAGGGTCACCATCCATGTTGCAGGTGGCATTGCCTTTGCTTTCCGAGGCACACTCATCTCTAGCCCCTCTCTCGAAAAACTACAAATTACTCTCCGCCCCTCACCACAAATTCATCCAACGGGATTTTGTCGTCCCGGATGGATCCATCGTCGTTCAGCACCTTCAGCCGCTGGCCCGTCTCCACCTGATACATCCCAATGGCCAGCCAGTACCGGCTTGGTGGGGCATCGGCCGGGATGGTCAGATCATACTGGTCGCGAACAATCTCCCCTTCCATCCATAGGGTCGTCGGATAGAACCCATCCACTGGTGGGTTGTCCTTCTGCCCCCAGATGTTCCCTTCACCGTCAACCAAGTGGGTGAAAACGGTGTAGTCTTTGTCCATTTCTTCCAGGCATTGCCAGAAAAGCGTCAAGTGGATGCCATCGCCGGGGCGGAAGCCGCTTTCCATGCTATAGCCCAGCAACTGAACCTTACCACCCAGGTTGGCTCCCACACGATGCTCTATGTCCAGCGCCTCCACAGGTGGCGGCACTCCCCTCGGTATCTCCACCGGCCCAAGCAATGGGTTCTGGTCATTAGCCGGGGTCAGGCTTCGCTGTTGATACGGCTCGTACAGGCTGAGCTCGATCTGATAGACGTCGGGTGGCGTCCCGGGCCAGGGCTTGATTTCATGACAACTGTAAAAAATCTCACCTTCCTGCCATTGGTTGGTGGGCGTGCCACCCCAACTGGGCCGCCCCTCTGCTTCTCCCCACACATGGTAGATGGCGTTGACAAGCTTGAGGTATGCCGTGTAATCGCCGCTGACTGCACCCAGCGCCCGCCAGTAAAGAGTGATTCCGACAGCATCCTCCTTATCAGATTCCAGGCTGTAGCCCAGAAACTGAATCTCATCACCAAAATTGACCGGCTGGCGATGCTCGATGGGCAGTATCTCGTCAGGGAGGATCTCAGGCATCCGATAGATGCGGGCATACTCCACGCCATGGATACGCACTACATGCTCCGGTTCTAAAGAGCGAAAGTAATGCACGACCGCCGGGCTGGGCATGTTGCGCTGTGCGTGACTGATATAGAGGACCACGTAGCTGGCCTCGTATTTGTAGAGCACGGTCAACAGGTTGTGCTCGTTAAGGCCCCATACCTGGCCTTTACAGAAGGGTTTGAGCTGACCGCTATAGCCGCTGGCGACTCGTATCTCAGCCGGTTGGGCGTTAAGATATTCGGCAACCTGGTCCAGACCCTCTCCCCAACCGACTAGGAGAAAGCGCGGAGCCTGGTACCCCCCGCCGACCAGAGGGTTGTAATAGGACAGGTAATAGGGATGATGGGGCAAGCTGAAACCTGCCTGCAAGAAGGCGGCGACGATGAGAGTGGTCGGCCACCAGGCGAGCCGCAGTCGCGAGAGCACCGTCGGCCCGAAGTGGCATAGAGCCAGGGCGGTCAGGAGATCCATGACGGGAAAGAGAGGTGAAAGCAAACGATCAGCCTGGAGCGTCCCCAGCGACATGGTAAACATATAAACCAGAGAGTAAAGCAGGAGAAACAAAATTGAAAGCCGCTGTTGCCCGTCTGTCCCTTTTTTGAACAAGAGAAACGAGGCCAGTGTTGCGCCCAACAACGTGAGTGGCGTGGCGTGGAAGAGCAGGACGACCGGGTAAAACAATGGACCAGGGACGTCGCCGGTCACGCCCATGAAGTAATTGAAATAAGGACTGCGCGTCGAACCTTTGAAAACCAGGCTTTCGTTCACCTGTTTCATCACTCCGATGAAGCTACCTATCGGATCGACCCACATGGCTGGCCACAAGAGGCAGAAGACTAGGCCGACTAGAGCAGCCCACACTGCTAGTGCCACCATCAGAGAAAGCGCCTGCCGTCGCCAGTGGCCTTTACTAGCCAAGGAAATGAGAGATATAACAATGACCACGGGCATCAGTATAAAGGCTGGCGAGCGGGTGGCCATGGCCAGCCCACCAGCCAGGGCGGAAATCAGGAGATAGAGCCTGGAATGCCCTTTCTGGAGGAAGAGGAGGAAAGCCAAAAGGGCCAGAAACATAAAGATGGCCATGAAGGCATCCAGCACGATCAAGCGCGAGTGGGCCAGATAAAAAGGATCCAGAGCCAGCAAAACAGCACAGAGCAGAGCCACCCTTCCGTTGAAAAGCTTTCTCGTCAACCCGTAGACACCCAGCACGCTCAGAGACGTTATCAAAGCGAAAGGCAACCGCAGGGCAGGTAGGAGAGAGGGGTCAACGGGGTGGAGAGGCAAGTTGGCAGCGAAATCTTGCAGGCTGACCCCTTTCGCACCCAAGGCTAGGTACCGGACCACCAGCCCAATGGCTCCGGCCAACATGGCCGTCGCACCGGGGCTGGCTATTTGCTTGGTAACAGCCCAATCAGCCTTTGACACGGCGATCAGGAAGATCCGTGCCTGTTCAGCATAGGTCGGCTCATCAACAGTCAGAAACACATCCAGGTCCAGCACCCGGGGTATTAGAGCCAGCAGGAAAAGAGCCAAAAGGACGCCTAGATTTTTCCGTGAAGAAACTGTTTTCGTCATGAGGAGCTTTCAAAACTGTCTGGAGAGCAGCCCCATTCAGTCAGTTGCTGCCCAGCCTGAATAGATGGCCTTTAGAGAGGAATCCCTTCCACCAAATTGACTGTCAAAGGACGTTGGATGTCCAAGGGCCTCGTCGCCGACGGTCCCTGTCTCGTTACCTCGACCGGTCCCAGGAACAGTCCATCACCTTTAGGCTCCAGGCTCTCTTGGCGCTGGGGATCATAGAGACCGACCTCAATGTGGTAGAGACCTGGCGGAGTGCCGGGTAAGATTTCCAGTTCGTGCTCGTCTCGCAGCACCCTTCCCTCTCTCCAATCGCTGGTGGGAAAATGACCCCCAACCGGGACACCTTCCTCCTGACCCCAGACATGGTTCTCACCATCAACCAGCTTCAGCCAAACTCGATAATTCTGTTCCATAGGACGCAGGCAACGCCAGTAGAGTGTGACCAACAATTTGTCGGCGTTTCCCTGATTCCTGTCAACATCATAGCCTAAGAACAGGATACTGTTGCCGAATGGAACCCGCTGAACGTGCGAAGCCGGAATGATTTCATCGGGGAGGGCCTGTGGGGTACGGTAAATCCAGGCGTAGTCAATTCCTTTCAGGTGGATGATATGCTCTGGTTCCAAGGAACGAAAATAGCGTACTGTCGCCTCGTCAGGGGCATTGCTCTGCACCTGAGGTATGTAAGATACCACATAATCACTCAGCAGCCATGGTATCACATTCTCCGCATCCACCTCACGCAAAGGTAAGGTCTCTCCCAAGTAGAAAGGTGCGAACTCGCTATTGTACCATGTGGCTGTGCGTGCTTTCACCGGGTCATCACGGTCATTGAGATAATGAGCAGCCTGGTCCAATCCCTCCCCCCAGCCAACCAGCATCACACGAGGAGCTAACCACCCTCCGCCAAAGGCTGGGTTGTAATAGGTTAAAAAATAGGGGTAGTGAGGCAAGACAAACCCAGCTTGTAAAGCCAAAACGAGCGCTGGAAGCGCCCAGGGTCTTTCGAGCCCGAGTACAGATGTATGGGCCGTCCGGCCCAATTGTTTGAACTTTGCCCATTGCGCCATCTGACATAGTCCTTCTGCAGCCACAATTTCCAGGGCTGGATGGATGGGCAAGAGATAGCGATCATATTTGATGCCGCCCGCGCTCATGAAAACGGCGAACAGGAACACATAGAGCAAGAGCTTGAATCGTGGATCGTGGATCGTGAAGCGTGAAGCGTGAAGCGTGAAGCGCCTGACCAGAAAATAGACAGCCAGCGCTGTTCCTACAAGGCTCAGCGGAGTCGTACGGAACAAAAGTGTCACTGGGTAGAACAATAGTTTGGCATCCAAGGTGGAACGTCCCAGGAAGAAATCGCCCTGGATGTGGACATCAGTGGCAACAGCGCTGGTGGATTTCTCCCACACTTCGCCCAGTGCCGTTGTCGGTTCGACCCACATAGCTGGCCAGAAGGCGACGAAGGTGAGGCCGGCTATCAGTCCCCACACCAGAAATCTGCCAAGCCACCGCCCTCCGTATTGCCGCTGAGATTGGGGCGAGGCTGCACCTTGCTCTACGTAGGCCATCCACCCTAGTAGTCCCATGAAAGGAATCAGGAACAGAGAAGTCGCCTTGGTCAAAAAGGCCAGGCCAGCGTTAAGGCCCGACACAACCAGATATATAGACGAGCGGGACTGTTGTGAATAAACCAAGAAGCTGAGAAGTGACAAGGTCATGAAGGTAGCTACCAAAGCATCATGATGAAGCAGACGAGAATGGGCCAGGTAGAAAGGGTCCAGGGCTACGAGCACGGCGCTGAGGAGAGCTACCTTCCGACCCAACAACTTGCCGACAAGGAAGTAGAGGATCACTACAAAAGCTGAGGTCACTAGTACTGTAGGAAAACGTATTGCTGCCAGATAGTCAAGACCCACCATGTCAGTGGGCACTCCCTGCAGGAACTCCAACAAAGATGCCCGGCTGACCGATACCCCCTTTGACCACGCATCAAGCAAATACTTGCTTGTGAGTCCTGCCGCGGCAGTCCACATAGTAGTGACACCTGGGTGGCCTTTGCGCAAGGTGCCTGCCCAATCCTGGTAGAGCAAAGCAGCCAAGAACTTGACTGAGCGCTCCAGCCAGCGGCGCTCATCAGGGGTCAAAAAGGCGTTCAGAGCCAGCGTTCGGGGTACCAGTGCCAAGACAAACAGACCTACGCTTGTGCTAACCCGTTGCCCAAGGGCGTGCAACTTCCTATCACCCATCTCCAACCACCAATATCTCTCTTTGGAACACCTACCTTGGTTCTCTTTTCATTGCTCCACCACTTGTACCTGCCCCAACACCACTCGGTTGTCCTGCATCTGCCCGGCCTCGTCTAGAACAGCCAGCCGTTCCCCTGTCTCAGCCAGGTACATCCCTACCTCAAGCTGGTACTCTCCTGGCGAGGCCTCGGCCGAGATGTTTATATCATATTGGTCGCGCACAATCTCGCCTTCCTCCCATTGGCTTGTGGGATAGAATCCATCCACCGGCGGGTTGTCCCTCTGCCCCCAGATGCGGCCCTTCGCGTCCGTTAGATGAGTGAAAACGGTATAGTCCTTGTCCATCTTCTCCAGGGTTTGCCAGAACAAAGTCAGGTGGATCGTATTACCGGGACGAAACCCGCTCTGAATGGTGTATCCTAGCAGACGGACTTGTCCACTCAGATCTGCTTTCAGCGGATGTTGTATCTCCAGGCTCTCCACCGGCGGAGGTTCCCGCCTGGGGATTTCCACTGGCCCGATCACAAGCTTACCGCCTCCCTTGGGCGGGAGCCACCGGGCTGAGGTAGAATTGTACACGCTGACCGAGATATTATAGTAGCCAGGGGGTGTGCCCGGCCACACTTCGATCTCGCGCCGGTCTCTGATTACCACACCCTCTGGCCACTGCTGGGAGGGATAATCACCCCGGAAAGGGCGTCCGTCCTGCTTCCCCCAGACGTGGTAGACGCCATTGACCAGATCAAGGAAAATCCGGTAATCAGCTTCCATATCTCGCAGGCTTTTCCAATAGAGGTTCACCCGCACTCGACCATCGGCGGGCACCTGGCTGGCGTCCACATCGTAGCCCAGGAAACGCAGGTCCTCGCCGAATTGGGCCCGCTGGACAACCTGGGCAGGGATCAGGTCGTCGGGGATTTGTTTCGGCGTCTCGTAGATCCAGACGTAGTTAATTCCCTTAAGCCGCACTACAAATTCCGGTTGTAGAGAATTGAAATAACGCACGGTGGCCTCATCGGGCATCTGGCGCTGAAGCTGGCTGATGTATAAAACGGCATGCTCAGCCCGGTGCCAGGGTAACAGATCGTAGTCCTTGGGCTGATCGTCGCTCCACTTGACCTCCTCTCCATCGAAATAGGGGGCGAATTCCCGGCGATAGAAACTGGCTGCCTCCAGTTGGGATACGCCTTGCACAGTATTCAGGTAGTGTCCCGCTTGATCTAACCCCTCACCCCAACCCACTAACAGCACCTGGGGAGCCAACCAACTGCCGCCAAACAGCGGGTTGTAGTAGGTCGTATAGTAAGGGTAGTGAGGTAGGCTGCAGCCCCCTTGTACAGTGGCTACCATCGCCAGTATCGGTAACCAGCTTACAGCCCAGCGACGAGATAACTGACGCCAGAGACACTCCAGGCCCACGCCAGCAAAGATGGCCAACACTGGAAAGGTTGGCAATACATAGCGGCTAACCTTCTTGGGGCTCAGCGAGAGGAAGAGCACGAATAAGATCACATACGATCCCAGCCAGAGCCAGATCCGGCGTTGCTCTCTCTCTTTCCATGGCCGACTCCACAGGGCCAGCGCCAATCCCAGCAACAACAGTGGAGTGGTCCGGTAGAGGACAACAACCGGGTAGAAAAGAGGCCCTGGGTCATCGGTGGCACGCCCCAGGAAGAACTGTTCGTGCCCCGAGGCAGCCTTCTCGCCCGAGCGAACCAGGGCTTGCAAAACAGTTCCCACCGGATCGGGCCACAGGGCCGGCCACAGGACGAAATAAGTCAGGCCCGCCACTGCTCCCCAAAGGGCCAGGAACTTCAGCCAAGGGCGAACCCTGTCCCACTTGAACGTGCCATCGTTCCGCCAACAATGGATGAATTCGACCACACTGCCCAGACAGAGAAAAGGCAACAGAAAAAAAGCCGTCGGTTTGGAGAGCAGAGCCAGACCACTCAGGCACCCGGAGAGCGCAGCCCAGCGTAGAGGTAGTCCCATTTCCAGGCCCACCATCAGGCTCAGGATGGTCAAGCCCATGAAATCTGTTGTCAGCGCGTCGGTGTGCAAAAGGCGGGAGTGGGCGATATAAAAGGGGTCCAGAGCCAGCAAGAGTCCGGCCAGCAGGGCCACCCGTGAGCCCCACAATCTCCGCGCCAGATAGTAAACCGCCAGTATGGATAGGGCCGAGACCAAAGCGATGGGAAATCGGGCATAGGGCAGCACATCCAGCGGATTGTCTGGCTGGGCCTTGATGGCCTGTAGAAACGCTTCCAGGCTGGTGCTGGCTGCCAGCACTGGGTCATGCCAGGCCCGCCAACCCAGACGGTGCAGGCCATAACGGACCACAATGCCTATCGCTCCGAACCACTTGGGCAGAATCAAGGCCGGGTTGCCGGGCGAATAGGCCAGTGCCCAATCCTTCTTCATCAATGCTAGCAGAAGATCAGCCGAGCGATCCAGCCAGCGACGCGCGTCGGGCGTCATGAAAGCACTCAGGTTCCACACTCGAGGCAATAAAGCTAAGAAGAACAAAGCCAGGCTGCTCCCTATTTTCTTCAGCCTTGTTGCTCTGTCTTGATCAAGATGCTTCATAACTGAGTATAAACCTCCCTGTCTGCTGACCTGCCAAAATTATCCTCACTTAATGGACATCCCGGTTCCCAAGTAAATCTTGTCCCCAACGATCTGTCCCTTACCATCGAACACAGGCAAGCGTTCTCCTGTCTCTTTTAGATACATCCCCACCTCAATCTGGTATTCACCGGGCGGCGCATCGAGCGAGATGGGAATATCATACTGGTCACGCACAATCGCCCCTGCTTCCCAGCCGATGGTTGGGTAGAATCCATCCACCGGTGGGTTGTCTTTCTGTCCCCAGAGATGGCCCTTTACGTCTATCAGATGGGTGAAAACAGTGTAGTCTTTGTCCATCTCCTCCAGACATTGCCAGAAAAGGGTCAGGTGGATGTTGTCTCCCGACCGGAAGCCACTCTCCATATTGTATCCCAAGAGACGAACTTTGCCGCCCAAAGTCGCTTCTACAAAGTGCTCGATATCGAGCGATGCAACAGAAGGAGGAGCGTGCGGTGGTATGGCTATCGGTCCCAGCAGCAAAGGACTTTCACTCTCTGACCACAGATAGACCTGGCGGTGCGGGTCATATAAAGCGACTTCGATCAAATAAGAGCCTGGCAGCGTGCCCGGCAAAATCTCGATTTCTTTATGGTCTCTAATGGCTTGTCCTCTTTCCCAACGATTGGTCGGTAGCCCGCCTAGCCCGTCATCCTGCTGTCCCCAGACATGGTAAGCGCCGTTGATCAACTTCAAGCTGGCCATGTAGTCCTCGTCCGTTGGCTCCAGGCACACCCAATAAAGGTCCAGCGCCAGTTTGCCTTTTGAGGCTTCTACTGCCCCCAGCGTGTATCCAACGAAGAGGATCTTGTCAGCAAAGTTGACCTGGTGCACCTGGCTGACCTGGGTGAACTGGAGTGTGGGCTCAGGAATATGGCCCGGAACATGATGGCCCCTATTCGCATACAACTGTGCCGCGTCGCCATTAGGCAAGGGAAATTCATCAATCAACAGAAACTCTTGGTGGAAAGGATCTGAGGGATCCTTTATCGTCTCTACAATGGTTTGGGCCTGGTATTCCGTGCCCCCGCCACTCCTCAAAAGCACGATGTAGTCCATAGCAAAAAGCTGGGGGTACATGGGCAGGCCGCCGTCGTATTTAAAGTCAATCACAGACAGTGCTGAATATTCGCTAGCGGCCACGAATTGGGCTTGGGAGCCATTCAAATATCGTTTTGATACCAGTTGCCCTATCTTGATTTGTCCACTCTCTTTTGCCGACGAGTCAGCCATGACACGATCAAAGATGTCATCTATCACCCAGTAATCATCGTCGGTCTGGCCCGAATTTGGCCACTGGATGTAATATCCTCTGGCGAACAAACCGATGGGGCCTATAAGTGGGAAACTGATTTCCGTTCTCGATGGCACCTCCGCAAAGGCATCGTAGGACAGCACGAAAAACTGGGTGAGGCCGAAGGTGATCAGAATCACCAGTGCAGCAAACTTGACTTTGCGCCAGGGCATTTTTGAAACGCCCTGGGCCATGATGAGTGCCGTCGCCGGCATATAGGGCGTAGTCAGTCGGGCATGTCGCGCTAAGGACGTGAAGGTGGTAAAGAGTACCAGGACCGGGACGATCCAGAGGCCCAGGAGCCAGGCCGCGTCCCCGAATTCACTGACCGGGTGGAGCGGCTTTTGCCGCAGGTGGAGCAAAATCAGGACAGCCAGGGCCATTAGCAGCATCAAGAAATAAGGCGGGGACAATTGCTGGATCATCAACTCCCTGATATGAGTGGACCAGATTTCAGGCGTGCTCAATACAGTGCCTACGGTCGCGGCAGCGTCCTCGCTGTAGGCTCGATACCAGGCTTCTGCGAAGACGTAGCTGCTGTTTGGAATATACCAGATAGCTGCTATCCCCACTCCCAGCAGCATGGCAAACAAAAGATTGCGTAACCGGGGATTCAAAGTGTAGAGGGTCCAGTATAACACGACGGTCACGCAGCCCCCGCAAATCAGCGATGCCCACTTGTCAAAGACCCAGCTCGTGGTCCCCAGCCTGCTCAAGTAGGAGAAGAAAAGAGACACCAGCAAGCCAATAGCAGCCGAGGTGAAGAGCAAACGCCAGTTGATTTCGGTGCGTCCCAGTTTCCACCGCAGTCCTTGCCGAAGAAAGGCTTTAATCAGTACGTAGCCCAACGGCCCAGCCAGGAAGAAAATGAAAACCCACTTGGTCAACATCCCAAGCCCAACGCTCAGACCGAAAAGTACAGAATACGTCTTGTCCTGGAAGCCATCCGTCCTCATCAGCAGGTAGATGCTCAAAGCCACTATGGACGTAAGCGCGAATTCTATGTATGGGTATCTCGACAGGCAAAAGATGATCGGAAACACAGAGACGAGGAAGGCAGCTAGCAAACCTGTCTCTGCATTGAACATCCTCTTGCCGATGCCATAGACAGCAAACACCAAGACAGCCATGTAGATCACATTGGCCATGGCAGCGACGTCCGCCGAGACACCGAACAGGCTATAGAAGAACGCTGCGCTCAAGTGGAAAAAGGGTGGGTAGAAGTTATGGTAGGTAATGATCTGGGTGATCGAGTCCAGGCTGAGAGGTTTCAACGCCTGGTAGTACGCCAGGCTGCGTAACAGGTGTGCAGGACAATCCCAGCCCAGAATGACCACGTTGGTAGACTGCCACAGGCCATTGTTCACTACGTGAAACAGCCAGAGCAAAGCGAGCACCAGCCAACCCCTGTGCTTTTGTAGCCAGGTCACTATCTGGGTACCCGTTTTCTCTCTATTCAATGGCGTCAGACCTTTCTCATGGGTCTCCATTGATGAAAGGGTGCTCCTTTGTGAATGGATTCTTGGTGTCTCCACCCTTGCGAAGGTTTTTGGAACCTTCGCAAGGGTTACCCGTCACGGCTGGACCTGGATGGGTCCCAAGACAACTTTGTCCCCGACCGGGGAGGGCGTTTCCTCCGACAGAATGGCCAACCGCTGGCCGGTTTCCACCAGGTACATTCCGATCTCAAACTGATACTCACCGGGTGGCGCATCGGGCGAGATGGGAATATCATACTGATCGCGCACAATCTCCCCTGCTTCCCAGCCCGTAGTTGGGTAGAACCCATCTACCGGTGGATTGTCTTTCTGACCCCAGATACGGCCCTTCGCGTCCGTCAGATGGGTAAAAACGGTGTAGTCTTTGTCCATCTTCTCCAGGCGTTGCCAGAAGAGGGTCAGGTGGATGTTGTCGCCAGGCCGGAAGCCGCTTCGGATGCTGTAGCCTAACAGACGCACCTTACCTCCCAGGTTCACTTCCAAGGGATGATCTATGTCCAAAGTGCTGATAGGCGGTGGCTCTCGCCTGGGCACTTCTACAGGGCCTAGCACCAGGTTCTCTTCAGGCTTCAATTCCTCCTGCCGATAGGGGTCGAACAGGTTGACGGTGATCTGATACCAGCCTGGCGGCGTCCCTGGCAGGAGCTCAATTCCTCTGATGTCCCCGATAACCTGGCCCTTACGCCAGGTGTTGGTCGGGAGGCCATCCCAATAGGGCCGGCTTTCCTGTTCTCCCCAGACGTGATAGACAGCATTGATCAGCTTCAGATAGACTGTGTAATCCGCTCCCATCGGTTCCAAAGCCAGCCAATACAAGGTAAGGATCACTTTGCCATCCGACACCACCCGGCTTGAGTCGAGATCGTAGCCCAGAAAGAGGATCTTGTCGCTGAGACTCACCTGCTCGATTTGTTCAATGGGGAAGAGTAGCTCGTCGGGGAAAGCCCTGGGCACTTGGCCTGTGGCGTTCCGGTAGAAATAGATCATCTCACCCTCAGGCAAAGGATAGGTCTTGACCAATTGGAACGTCTCGGTGAAAGACTGGGGTGATTTCTCTATGATCTCTCTGATGACTTCCTGGCTTTGGTCGCTGGCCACTCTGCGCTGGTCACTCTGCATGAAGGCCAGGTAGTCGCATCCGAAGAGCCGGGGATAAACCGGCAACCGGCCTGAGCTCTGATCCAGATCCTCCAACAGGATGCCAGGATACCTGGTTAACAGAAGGTATCCCACGTTGCGAAAATTAATCTGGCGGTTGTTGATAAGGAGCCCAAATTTCGGCATTGCTGCGCCGTAATACGTTGTTTTACCCTCGCGCTCCTCAGATATGCGCTCAAAAATGTCCGGCATCACCCAGTACCGGCTGTCGTTGATCCCCGAATCGGGCCATTGGATGTGATCTCCCTCGGCAAACAGATTGACCCGACCCACCAGCGGCAACTCGGTTGCTGTCCGTGAAGGCACCCAGGCGAAAGCATCGTAGGACAAGACGAAGCATTGAACCACCCCGAACAGGAGCACCAGAGCCAGGAGCGCTCCTCTGGCCGCTCTCCCTGGCATCGCCAAAAGGCCCCAGGCCAGGATGAGAGCTACTGACGGCAACACGGGCATAATGGCCCGGGCATCCCGGTGAGTGGACAGGGTGGTGATGACCAGTGGCACAATCAACCAGGAGGCCAGTATCCAACCCTTGGCGCTTACCCTCAAGCGTCCCAGAGCCCAAAAGACCAGGGTGAACGCAGCGAGCAAGATCAAGACGATGGTGAAAGGCCACGACAACTCTTCTCTCACCAACACCTTTGGATAATAGGTGTAAGCGGAAAGATGGGAAAAGTCTGGAGCATCGCTGCGAGCTCCGTAGCCAAAGCCAAGGACGTGATGCACGAAATCAAAGCGCGGCAGATACCAGATGGAAGCTATCGAGACTCCCAACCACAGGGCCACCACAAAGTTAGTAGCCGGACTAGGCCGGCGAGTGACCAGATAGATAAGGCCAGTTGTCAGAATCCACGAGAAGAGAAAGAGCCATTGACCCAGGAGGAGCTCCGTGACTCCATCCCGGTTGGGTAGATACCACAACAGAGTGACCAGCAGCCCTATCGCCACCGAAACACCAAGCCACCGCAGGTTGAGCGCTGCCCTGAGTTCATCGAAGGGTAGGCCGCAGGCCGTATCGAAACCCAGGGAGGGCTTGGCCAGCTTTTGCCTCAAATCTTGGATCACCGGGGAGCGCAGCAGGATAATGCATAGGGGACCCAGCAAGAAGAAAATGAGAAGCCATTTGATCAGCATCCCCAGGCCCAGGCTTAGCCCAAAGAGCAACGAATATTTTTTGCTTTCAAAACCGTTGACGAGCAATAGCAGGTAGACGCTCAAAGCCACAGCCGCCATCAGAGCGTAGTCCAGGTAGTAGTATCTGGCCATGGAGAAGCTCATCGGGAACAGGGACACCAGGCAAGAGGCCAACAAGCCGACCTGCCTATCAAACATCCTCGCACCGATGCCGTACACTGAGAGCAACAGGACGGCCATGTAGATCACATTGGTCATGGCCGCCACGTCCTCTGACACACCCAGGAACCTCTGCCAGGGAAGGGCCGAAAAGTGAAACAGCGGCGGGTAGTAACTCCACTTCCCGTCGTTGAAAGTCACGGCCTGAAAGAGAGATTTGATATCTACGTGCTTCAAAATACGATCATACGTCAGAAGATACAGCAACTGCTTCGGCCGGTCCCAGCCAGTGGAGGTGGCGTTGGTAACAAGCCATAACCAGTTATTCACAGTATGAAACAACCACAGGAGTGCCAGAACGATCCAATGCCAGTATCTTTTCAAATCGCCTCTACCTTCTTCCGAACTCGCGAGCCAGTTGCTCAGCGCTAAGGTGGATCATGGTCGGGCGGCCATGAGGACAGGTGTGAGGCAGGTTGGTCTCCTCCAACTGCCGGACCAGGTCCCGCATCTCTTCCATAGATAGAGTTTGGCCCGCCCGCACGGCGCTGTGACAGACCACACTAATTAGAGCCTTCTCCTCCCGCGTTTCCCCAGTGCCCTCCTCGGCCAACTCGTCCAGGATCTCAACGACGACCTGACCGATGTCACCCCTCTCGAGCATAGCTGGCACCGCCCGCAGCAGGTAGGTTTCGCCCCCGAAAGGCTCGACCTCGAAGCCCAGTCCGGTCAAGGCTTCCAGGTGCTCGGTCATGGCCACGTGCTGGCGAGGTGTGAGCTCTAGAGGCAAGGGGCTCAAGAGTTGCTGAGAGGCGACGGCCATGCGGGCGCGTTCAGCAGTGAAGCGTTCGTAGAGCACCCGTTCGTGAGCCGTGTGTTGGTCTATGAGGTACATGCCCCCCGGCCCCTCAGCGATGATGTAGGTCTGGCCCAGTTGGCCCAGCACCCGCAGCATGGGGAGCCTGGGCCGTAATTGAGAGGTGACGGTTGTTGACAGGGCATCCCCAGCCGTGCGTTGGACCTCCATAGCCCACTGGCCCACAGGACGGCGCTCGCCTCCCACGCCAGTCAGCCGGCGTGGTTGCCCCCAGACTAAAGGGCCTGCAGCCGGTAGCCCTACCGGACGCAGATGGCTGGTCACAGTGGGGAGGGGGGAGCTCTCGGTGAGGACCCGGCGCACGGCTTTCTGCACGGCAGCAAAGACCTCGTTGCCCCGGCGGAAGCGGACCTCCCGTTTGGTCGGGTGGACGTTGACGTCCACCTCAGCAAGGTCCAGGTCCACGTTAAGGACGACGATGGGATAGCGCCCCGTGGGCAACAGGGTATGATAGGCTTCACTGGCGGCAAAACTGAGGGATCGGTCTTGCACCCAGCGGCGGTTGACAAAGAAGGTCAGGTACTGGCGGTTGGAGCGGTGCAGCGAGGGAGAGCTAACATAGCCGTGGACCCTGATGGCAGCTTTGCCTCCTTCAGCCCTGGGCTCCCCGCTACCACCCTCTACCGATAGCATCTGCTGGGCCGCTTCCAGACCGTAGACCTTGACCAGCACATCGTACAGTTTGCCGCTACCGGTGGATTGGAAAGCCAAGCGGCCGTCGGTCAGCAGACTGAAGCGCAACTCGGGATAGGCCAGAGCGTAGCAGGAGACCAGTTGGCTGATGTGGCCGGCTTCGGTGCTCTCACGGCGCAGGAATTTCAGACGGGCAGGGACGTTGTAGAAAAGGTTCTCCACCGTAACCACCGTGCCCTGGGGACAGCCCTTACCCTCGCGCCCCACGATAGCGCCGTTTTCCAATTTCACCTGGGTACCCAGTGACTCCTGGGCGGTCCTGGAGACCAGAGTCACCTGGGCCACCGCCGCTATGCTGGCCAGAGCCTCGCCGCGAAAGCCCAAGGTGGAGACCCGCTCCAGGTCGGAGGCGCTCTCCAGCTTGCTGGTGGAGTAGCGGGCGAAAGCCAGCTCCACCTCGTCGCCAGGGATGCCGCAGCCGTTGTCCATGACGCGCATCAGACGGATGCCTCCCTGGCGTATTTCAATCTTGGTCTCTGTGGCTCCGGCATCAATGGCGTTCTCGATCAGCTCCTTGACCACAGAGGCTGGTCGTTCCACCACTTCGCCGGCGGCGATTTTGGCCGCCACCTCGGCCGGCAGCACTTTAATAGGCATAGTGTCCCTCTGATATCCACCCCGCTTTAACGTCCTATTTTACCACAGAAGGAGCGCGCCCGCCAATTACTACTGTTGCACCACTCCTGCACCGCAACAGTGGTGATTGCGGTACAGGCGGTACAGGTGGCGCATGAAGCAACGCGCTCCCCCTATCCCTTACCCCTTATCCCTTCCTTTTGGGAATGCTTTCCAGGCGACTGTCGTAGACTGGGGCCACGGTGGCCCAATCGTACCGTTCAACATGGCTCCTCAGGCTCTTTTGGCGCGTTCTTCCGATGTTGACGACAGCCTCCCACAGCCGGGTCAGCAAACCCTCGAAATCATCGTACAGGCAATCTGCCTGGTACTGCGGAGGGATGATCTCAGGATAGGCCAGGCGGTTGGGGACGATGGGGAAACATCCGCAGTAGATAGCCTCCAATATAGCCGCTCCGAAGAACTCGTGGTGGGCTGTGCTGACGCAGACGTCAGCCTGCCAGAGCAGTCGGCTGTAGGTGGCCGCATCTTCCACATAGCCAAAGTGCAGGACGCGCTCCGACAGTCGCTCGCGGGCCTCCAGGAATTCTTCCGGCTTGACGCGGAAGCTCTCGCCCAGCAAGATGAGGCCAAAGTCGAGCCCCATGCCGTCCAGGGCATAGACCGCATTGAAGAACTCCCTGGGGTTCTTATCGTACTCCCAGCGGTGGTTCCAGAGGATGAGCGGTCGGCCTGATTTCGGCTCAGTTGGCCGGTGACGGTCGTGGCGAGTCAAGTCCAGCCCCAGGGGCAAAACCTGGCTCTTGGCCCGGATTTGAGCGATGCTTTCCAGTTCGTTGTAGTCGGGGAAGTGCTTCAATAAGCGGGGCAGTTCGTCGAAGAAGGCATCCTTATGATAGGCGGAGTTGAAGAAGACCCGGTCGGCCACTAGGGCACTGGCATAGTTGATAAAGCCATAGTGCAGGTCGCGCTTCTCACCGCGGCGCACGGGATAGGTAAGCTGGTTCTCATGGAAGTAGATGGCAGCAGGAACGTCGTGAGCCAGGTCGCGGGTCAGGGCCAGGAAAGTGGTCAGGTCCAGCATGTCGGTGGTCAGGATGAGGTCGGGCTGGAAGTCCATCTCCCGGAATCGCCGGGCCAGGGTGACCGCCCCGCCGTGCATGCGCCACTTCCAAAACCGTCCCGGCAAGCACAGCAACTCCACCTGGTGGCTGCTGCTTCTACGATAGCCATCGGCCCAGGCCTGGTGGGAGCCAATGTAATATGGTTCGATAAGAAGAATCTTCATCACCCACTTATTGCTACGATTCCTCTAGCAGAGCCGCCAGGGCCAGTTCGATGACCTCGTCCTTACCCACGATGACCTGGCCGATGTTCTCTTTGACCCGCTCGGCTGTCTCTTGGATGTTCATGGCTGTCTCTTTTCTCCTCCGTTTCTCTCAGTCTCCCGCACGGTAACTGTTCAGCCTACCCTCCCACAGGTTGCTTTGAGGGCGTTTTGTGTCCAAGCTACCGACCGGAGCAGGCGTTTTCGTCCATGCCCCTGTCTGGACCTGCGGAGGGTGAGCAGTTACCCCTTAATCTTGAGGTTGTCTGGGCGAGTACGGCAAACCGCAAAGCTCATGTTAAGTCAAATTGCGCTCCTTTTGTGCTTTTCCGCAATGGTAGCCGCCAGGTTATCCAAAGCCCTGAAATCAGCCTCCCTGGGGAACCCCTTGCAGAGGACGGGGTCCAATATCTCCACTTGCAGATTTGGAATCAACCCGGCGATTTGTTCTATGGCCTTGCTGCTCCAGCCGTAGGAACCGATGATCGAGGCGAACTTGAGTTTGGGCCGCAGGGCGTTGGCCAGATAGGCGGCGTAGAAAACGTTGGGATGCGGACCAACGTGCACCGTAGGCGTCCCGATGACAATCGTGGCAGCATCCACCAGGGTGATGGCCAGTTTCCCGATGTCGGTCACAGCCAAATTGAATTGGTGCACCGTGACGCCCTTTTCGGCCAACGCGCTGACCAGATATGTCACCATTCTCTCGGTACTGCCGTGCATGGAGATGTAGGGCAGGACCACAACGTTCTTAGGGTCCTCTGAAACCCAATCCCGGTAGGCGTCCATGATGAAGGCCGGCCGGTCATAGATGGGACCGTGACTGGGCGCAATCAAATCTATCTTATGCTCCCCTATCTTTTCCAGATTCTTCTGGATGATCTTGCGGAAGGGCATCATGATCTCCGCATAATACCTCTTGGCTGCCTCGTAAACCCGCGCCTCATCGGTAACGTATAGATCCGTGGTGGCCAGGTGCGAACCGAACAAGTCACAGGTGAAGAGGATGTGATCCTCCTGAAGATAGGTTACCATGGTTTCAGGCCAGTGAACCCAGGGGGCATGGATAAACTTCAAGGTCCTGTTCCCCAGCGACAGGGTCTCTCCGTCCTCGACCGTGATAAACCTTTCCTCTGGAATGAGCAAGAGATCCACAAGCATTCCCTTGCCCTTGGGTGTTGTGAGGACCCTGGCGTCCTCGTATTTCTCAAGGACATGAGGGAGAGCTCCAGAATGGTCCTGTTCGGCATGGTGAGCGATAACATAGTCAATACTCGGGACACCCTCCAATTGAAACAGCAGGACATCTACCATGGTGGGATCAACCGTATCTACTAATACCGTTTTCTCGCTTCCCTGAACCAGGTAGGCATTGTAACTGGTTCCATCAGGAAGTGGTATGAGGGAATCGAACAATCGTCTATCCCAGTCAATAGCCCCCATCCAGTAAATGCCCTCTCTAATTTTTCTTGTTTTCATGACATTGCCTCCTCTGCTTCTACAAATGATTGGCGATTTCACAAGTCCGTATCGTGAATATGGTCACGTCTCTCTCAAGCCTGACCGAGGCGTCAGCCACCGCTCGGGCACAACCAGGCTAAGCACATTCACCCATCCCAGCGTGCTGACGACGTTGACCAGGAAAACAACGAACCCCACGGCTATCAGCAACCCACCGACCAGAGCGACTTGCATATAGGGCTGATATAGAGCGTTCTCGTACAACATCCTGCGGAGCATACCTCGCGAGCCGGCCAGCCCCATAGCATAGGTCATGGTCAGAGCACCCACAAGCCAGGTCCAAAAGTGAATGTCTGCCAGCCGTTGGCTGCGGATCTCCAACTTGGTCAGCATCGGAACCAGGGCGTAGATCACGGCGAACAACAGCATCCCCAGGCCGACCAGGAGCAGCATGTGGGCGTGCGGCCCGATCACCCACTGAGTGTTGTGGAACACTACGTTCAGCCCGATGTTGGCCTGGATCAACCCGGCCGTCCCGCCAATGATGAACCCAAAGATGGAGCCCAGGACGAACTTTAATGCCGGGGTGAGTTTGACTGGCCTGGCCAGCCAGATGGTCATCAGGGAGGCGAAGATGGTCAAGCCCATGGTGAAGAACTCACCCCAGGTGATGAATTGCCCTGAGAGCAGTCGCATCACCAACGGTTGGACCCGGTCGCCGAGGAGGTGATGGCTCCACACGCCCAAGGAAACCAGCAGGTCAACCAGGATCACCGTCCTCACCACCGATTCGCCGTACAGCTTGCGGTTCACCAGCAGCGGGATGAGGAGGTACCACACACCGGCGGTGTATATTAGCACGTTTCCATCAGCGACCATATCCAGCCCCCACCAGAACCAGTTCTTGTAGACGAGGGCATCCACCGCGCCGGAATCGAGCGGCACTTTAAACAGAGCCGACAGGCCATAGACCAGGATCAGCGCCCCGGCCGAGAGCAAGACGATAGCGTTGATCACCGTGTCAATAGAGCCTCGGCCTACAGCCACGATAAAGACCGGCAGTTCCTCGTAATTGGGGTTAGGACCATCGTCCTTCTTCAGCCCCAGCCACCGCAACAGGCGAGGAATTCCAAAAGCCGCAAGCAGGAATTGCCCGAAACTGTAGGAATGGGGATTGCTCTTGCTGAGGACCGTGCTGAACAGGTTGAAGGCGAACAGAAGCACGTTGACCATGATGATCGTTGCGCCAGAAGTAAAGGCGATGCTCCCGGCCAGCGGTACCCGGTTGTAGGAGACCGGCAACGGCCAGTACAGGGTATACAGCGCGTTGAACATCCCGAAGAAACCAGACATCCAGCAGGTCAGAACGCCGATGACTTGCAATGCAAAGTTGACCGGGACCAGTTTCTTATGCCGGATTTCCTTCTTCAGCAGGAACGGCACCAGGAAGTAGAAAGCACCCATCACACACGTGTAGGCAAAGCCATAGATGCCCACGATGGGATGCACCGTCAGCATCCCATAGAACAGTTCTGCCGGGGACGGCTCATGGGTGACTGGCCGGATATTCATCAACAGGGCTTCCATGCCCTGTAGGGCTTCTGGGGCGGCCAACTGCGTCCGCATCAGGATGCCCTCAAAGCCGGACATGGCCAGGAACACCAGGCCTGCCACCGCGTACCGCAACGTCCATTTCTCTTGCCAACCGATTCGTTCCATTTCGAAACCTCCCTCCTACGGGATCACCTGTATAGCATCTTCGACCAACATTTCCGGATGCCGAGGCCCTGAATACTCAGTGGAGCGCACATCGTATGTGCCGGAGACGTCAAACTTCCAGATAATGCTGTTCTCATAGCCGGGGACCACCTGCATCTGGAAGACCATGGTACCGTCCGACCTGAACACGCCGAACCCATACGTCACATCCCTGGAAGTAGCTACGAACTCCACGAGTTCTCCCGCTTTGACCTCGATGCCCTGGGGCGGAAGGTTGAACTCATAGTTCGCAATCTCAATCGAGATGCGCCTGTCCGGAGCCGGTTGAGACCACAGCAACCATTTCTGCCAGGGCACCAGAGGTGAGAGCGTGATGGCATTGAACACCAGGAACACTACAATCAGCACCCCGAACCAGATTCGTTCCTCTCTCTCCACGGTTAATCTCCTTTCTGCCGCACTTTTTGGGCGAAGTAGAGCATGAATAGGGCTACTGCCACCATAAAGGCCGTATAGCTCCACCAGATTATATCTGTAGCATACATAGAGGCCCTCCTTTACAGGAATGTTTTTGAACACAACCTTCGTTCAAAGTGCTAACTCATCAGTACGTGCCGCTGAGCCTGGTGGTTGCCTCCTATGCCGGTGATGCATCCTCTGCTGCATCTACGTGGATGACACAGTGACGGCAATCTGTCTCCCGCTGCACCCGTTCGCGTACCTCCTCAGTGATGCGATCTGCTTCTTCAATGGGCAGACCCCGTCTCACCTTAATATGCATCCCGGCATGAACCGTGTCCGGCCCAATGTACTCTGCCCGCAGGTCATGCACGCCCAATACCCCTTCAACCGAGCGTGCCATGCTCTCTACTTTCGCCAGGAACTCTGCTCCCGGCGAACGCCCCAGAAGGAAGCAGAGATTCTCCCGGAACAAGCCGATGGCGTTGTAGGCAATGATCGTGGCCACGACAATAGCAGCGATAGGGTCAGCGAGGGGGCGACCCCAGAGGACGAACAGGGTGCCGATGAGGGCAGCCAACAGACCCAGTTCGTCATTGACCAATTCCATAAGCTGGGCTTTGGCAGCGGCCCCTCGCTCCCTCTGCGTGAATAGCTTGACCAGCGGAGCAGCGGCGATGAGCATCGATATGATGAGAATCCCCAGTGCCAGCGGCAGGTTCTGATAGGCCGTTTCCCCAGACCGAAAGAGCCGGGGGATGGCTTCCTCGTACAGCTTGAAGCTGGTGAACGAAATGAACAGAGTGGCTGCCACCAATGCAGCTACGTTCTGGGCCCGGCCGTAGCCGAACATGTGGACCTCGTCCGCCTCTTTGCGTGACCAGATAGTCGCCACCAGCAGGAAGCCAGAGATCAAAATGTCACTCAAGGTATGCAGCGCTTCAGCAAACAGGGCCATCACGCCAGTCATAAGATAGACTGCTAGCTTCAGAGCGAAGATAAGGACGTAGAGCCCCACCGCCAGCTTCAGGGCGCGCAACTCCTTGATTTCTTGAAGGGCGCTCACTTCTTTGTCTCCAGCTCTCGAGGGTAGTCAGTGAGGACGATAGGCCCTTGTAGGCCAACTACCACTGTGTCCTCCACTCGCACACCCCAGGGGCCGGTGTACAGCCCACAATTCCCAACCGAGATCACGACTTTGGCCGGAAGTGGCGGCGGCTCCTTCTCGCCGTGGAAGAAGGCATGGCCCGGTGGTAAGGGTGCCTCTTCGAACTCGATGCCCACGCCGTGAATGGGCGGCCCGAAGATGTGCTCGCCGTGTCCCGCCTCCTGGAGCACACCGTGCAGGGTCTGCTCCAGCTCGACCATCCCGACCCCGGCCTTGACTTTAGCGATGGTGGCCTGCTGGGCCTTCAGATACAGGTCGTAGGCCGCCTGCTGCTCGGCTGTCGGCTTGCCCACGCACACGGTGCGACACATATCTGCGCTGTAGCCATTGACGATGGGGTGAAGGTCAATCATCACCAAATCGCCGGTTTGCAGTTTGCGCAGGGTAGGGAGTCCGTGGGCAATATTGGTGCGCGAGCCAGAGGACACGTAGGTACGCCAGAATTCCTCGGCGCCGGCCTGGCGCATGGCGTATTCGGCTTCGGCGGCCACCTGGCTCTCTGTGAGACCT
>Ga0315309_1000403_pt1 | contig 26103 bp, 26 predicted proteins | sample TDP4_MG_FD_203080 | JGI IMG/M metagenome (GOLD analysis project Ga0315309, IMG submission 203080) | Freshwater sediment microbial communities from Lake Towuti, South Sulawesi, Indonesia - TDP4 | ecosystem: Environmental > Aquatic > Freshwater > Lake > Sediment | place: Indonesia: South Sulawesi...
CGATTTCATTTCTTACGTTTATCAAATGCTCAAAATCTATGGCTACACCGATAGCCAGCAAGTCATGGTCTCCAACAGTCTTTGTGGCAACGATTATGTTTCGCATTTGGATCAGCTTATTTAAGATTACTGACGAACCAGAGGGAGTGGTCTCATTAGCCAAGATATGTGTGGGTGAAGTGTCGATCATAAAAACCGCCGTGGCTTGATATCCAATTTTTTGGGGATTGATTACGACTGTGGACCCTCGTATTACACCTTTTTCCTGCAATGCTGCATACCTATTTATCACCGTGTCAGGTGAGATGCCAAGTTGTTTTGCAATCTTCCTGAAAGACATGCGAGCATCTTCAGTTAATCTATTGATTATAGACAAGTCTGTCTCATCCATCTCTATCACTCCTTTCTAAGGTGGTCGAATTCGAAGTTTTCTGGGCACAGCAATATCTCATCAATCCAGATGCTTGTTGCGACCTCTCCAACTTTAGGATGCCCCTTTATGGCTTCTTTTACCTGGCCTAGTCTACCCACATTTTTTAGAACCACTATGGCGAATATGTTGTCTCTACCCATGGCTGGAGTACGGAAAACCACTTCTGGTATCTTTTCGATAAAATCAAGAACCTCGTCCACATGGGGATAATCGACGCGAATTCCAAAACTCGCAACACAATCAAAGCCAAAGCTCTTAGGGTTCAGCAATACTGTTGTACCTCTGGCAATACCCGTTCTCTTCATTCTCTTGAACCGTTTGCTTATTGTATCTATTGAAACACCTAGGTCCTTTGCAATGTCTGCAAAATTCGTGCGAGCATCCTTTTGCAGAGCCCTAATGATGCTTATGTCAATTTCATCAATTTTTATTTTCAGACGCATTTTATGTCATCTTACTAGAAATATGTGCTCGAAGCTTTTAAGTTATACTATTTTTTTCAAAAAATCTTAGAATGTCGAATAAAGTCAAACTCTGATTGGCTGCTTCTGGCATTATTGTATAGTATGCTATTTTTTTCTTAAAATGTCGGCTCATTTGTATAAAAATCGAACATAATCTATAAATAGAGCGAAATATACTTACACTGTGAGGGAGAATTATTGAAACTCAAAGAGATCCTTCAAGAAATTGAAAGCAGAAACTCAACAGAAGAGCTGACAAAAAAGAGATTTGCTTGCGCGCAATGCGGAACCACATGGATTGAACTGGTCGGATTAGTTGTCGGACATAAGGATGGAAATGAAAATCTTTGTCTTCAAATCGGCATCGAATCCGAAAATTGTCAAAATTGTAGGTTCAGATTTAGAGAATGTCACGAGTGCGGTTCAAAGGACGTATATGAAATCAATTTTCCTAAAGAGGTTTTCGCAGAGGTCCCGCTGAGCTTTAAGAGTATAAAGAAAGTCAGCAGAGAGTGACTGCATCGATGATTTATAGAGAAGCACACGAAATCAAAGAAGAGTTAAACTTTCTGAAAAGAACGAAGCTAGAATTTGAAAAGGCTATTCAATTCATAAATGCAGAAATAAGACCCGTTGAAAAAGGAGTTGTCAAGTTCTTAGAACAGCCATTCAGACAATTAACTGTGAGATTTCCGGTGCAAATGGATGATGGGTCAATAGAAATGTTTGTGGGATACAGGGTTCAGCATTGCAGATTATGTGAGCCTACAAAAGGAGGTATAAGATATTCTCCAGATGTGAACTTGGATTTGATAACCGCTCTCGCTTTTGATATGACACTGAAATGCTTGGTGGCCGATCTTCCTTATGGTGGAGCAAAAGGAGGCGTTTGCTGTGATCCAAAGAAAATGTCTCGAGCAGAGCTTGATAGATTGACAAGAAGGTATACTTACGAGATTTTGCCTGTGGTTGGCCCTGATTCTGATGTTCCCGCACCTGATGTAGGAACTAGTGAAAGAGAGATGGGAATTATTTATGACACTTATAAAATGTTAAACCCACAAACTCCTTATGCCTCGGCGGTTGTTACAGGAAAACCGCTTAAGTTAGGCGGCTCCAAAGGCAGGAAAGAAGCAACAGCCCAAGGAGGTGCTTACGTCCTGGAAGAGGCTGTTAAACAGAAGCACATCGAAGGATTGAGCTCCTTGAAGGATGTGGTTGTTGTTGTTCAAGGATTTGGGAACGTGGGATTTAACATTGCAAACATTCTGTACGGCGATTATGGATGTAGGATTGTAGGAATTTCTGACTCGAAAGGAGGAATCTACAGCCAAGATGGACTTAACCCAAGAGAGGTAATGGCCTACAAAAATGCAAATTCCGAACAAACTTTGGTTGGATACGAAGGGCTTCCACATCTTACCACAGAAGAACTTTTGAAAAGCCCTTGTGATATTTTGGTCCCCGCGGCAAAAGAGACGCAAATTCTAGGTGCAATCGCAAAAGACACGGAGGCAAGAGTAATTCTCGAGCTTGCAAACGGCCCCACTACCAATCTAGCTCATAAAATCCTGATCGATAAACAGGTCTATGTACTACCTGATATACTTGCGAATGCTGGTGGAGTCACCGTAAGTTACTTCGAATGGCTTCAAAACAAGGCAGGTGAAAACTGGGAATTAAGTCAAGTTAAGGAAAAACTTCAGAAGAAAATGGCGACTGCTTATAGAAACATTTTGGAAACCGCTAAGAACTACAACCTTGATATGAGGAGTGCGGCATTTGTTTTCGCTATTTCCAGGGCAATAGATGTTGCACATGAAAGGGGGATCTTCCCTTAACCCTCTAAACTGAAAAACCGAGAATTTGAACATCACCATAACTTGAGGTTATGGGTAGCCCTGGATACGTGACTTATCTCGTTTAAATTTCTCATCTTGCATTAACGAAAATAACGGCTTTGACCAGAGAAAAAATCGATTTCGAACGTCATCAACAGTTACGTTTGCTAAGATTTCTGTCTCTGTGAGATGGCTGTTTCTTTGCGAGTTTGTTACTTCGGTTCTTGGAAACGTTGTAAGACTTTGTAAATCGCCTCAGCGCCGAAAGCCACAGATTCTACTGGAATACGCTCATCTTCAGCATGAATGGCTTGTATGAAGTTAAAGTCTGGTGGCAGTTTCATCGGCGTAAAACCATAGGTCTGAATGCCCAACCGAGAAAAGAAACGGGCGTCCGTAACTGCAGTCAGTAACAATGGCAACGTCTTTCCATCTGGGTCGGCTTCCTGCAGAATTTCTGAAAGCAAGTTAAACAAGCCCATATTTGGCTCAGCTGGACCCGGGTCATGTCTGATAACTTCCAACTCGACTTCGTCGCCAATGATCTGACGCAACTCAGTCATCATATCTTTGGGACTGAAGCTTGGCAGAAGACGCCCATCTAATTCAAGCGTTATCTCGCTCGGTATGACATTGAATTTTTCCCCGCCATGAACAACGGTTGCGTTTACTGTGTTGTGAAACAGAGGCTCGAAGCCTTGGCCTCTTTTTCCAAGTAGCTTCAGCACACGATTCGTAAAGGTTGGCTTTAGAAGTTGACGCAGAACGAAGCCTGACGGAAAACCTATTGACGAAGAGATTTCTTCAATCATTTGTTTGACAACAGGCGTTATGTGAACAGGCAGACTTTTTGTATCCAATTGCTGGAGCAACTGACTTAGCTTTGCCATCGCACCTCCGTGCATGGATTGCGAGCCGTGTCCGCTAGGGCCTCGAATTACTGCCTTTATAAGGCAAATCTGTTTTTCAGTAACTCCTATGGGATAGAATCTTTTCTTGCCTACGTATAATGGGAAGCCACCGATTTCGCCAATCGCATACCTGATTCCTTTAAAATATTCTGCATGATTCTCTACCAAGAATTTGGCTCCGTAGTCGCCCAAGGCTTCTTCATCACTTAATATCGCAAGCACAACATCACCAGGTGGGTTTAGATGCTCAGCCTTGGCACGTAGAAGAGCCGACAACATCATTGCGACGCCACCCTTCATGTCTAAAGCACCGCGACCCCAAATGTATCCATCCTCAATTTCCGCTTCGAACGGTGGATGGGTCCATTTTTGGTTGGCGGTTGTTACAACATCAGCATGACCATAAAGCAGAATTGGTGCAGTAGCACCTTGTCCCTTCAAACGGGCAATCAAGTTAGGGCGGTTTATGTCTTTGAAAAGAACAACTGTTTCAAAACCCGCATCGGTTAGTAAGGTGTTTATGTATTTGACACACTCTGCCTCGTTTCCAGGCGGGTTAGTCGTGTCAAAGCGAATCAGGTTCTGAAGCAACTCTACTGGGCGTTCATAAATGGTCTGATCATGAGCAAAACGAGTTGACTTTCTAGACACATGTTACTATTTCCCAGATCTACTATTTCTCTTTTGTCAATTTAGCGAGCGCGCTACATCACCAACTACGGTTAGAATTTTTCTTTCTGCCTTTTCTTAACGCTATATAGCGCAGTGTTTTCAAAACTGCAGCTCGGCACCGCATTATCCGATTTCAGAGAGCGTGTTGGCATTTTCGTAGACCATTAAAATTTAATCAAGTTTCTTCACAACTCCTATAAACTGAGACAGCAAACAGATTGAACGATGTGGTATGATTAAAGATTCAAAGGAAGAGGGCGAGACTCTTTCTTTGCCTGATGGACGCAACCTTGGTTACCTAATTGTTGGCGAAGGCAAACCAGTTTTCTATTTTCACGGCCTTCCAGGCAGTCGGTTAGACGTGCTCCTCAAAAGGGAAATCAGTTCGAAGAATCTTCAAGTGATTGGTGTGGATCGTCCAGGATTTGGATTGTCAACTTTTGCTCCTAAAAGGAGACCTTGGGAGTTTGCTGCAGATGTAAGTTTCTTAGCGGAACACTTGGGGATCGAAAAGTTTGCACTGCTTGGGATTTCAGGAGGTGTTCATTACGTGATTACTTGTGCCGCATTGCTTGCAGATCGTGTTACCCGAGCGGTTGTTATCAGTGGACCATCTTTACCTATAGATACCTCGGAGATGTCTCAAATGAATAAATTGTTGTTCAAACTGGGAACGATGCCGATCGTTGGACCATGGTTACAAAAGAAACAGAGAGACACGGTCTTCAAGATAGCCAAGGATCCAGACTCATTCTTTAAATCTGATAGAGGGAGAAAACTAATGGAAACATATCCCGAGGCTGATGCAAAGGTTTTGGCAACTCCTTCTGAGGGCAGAGACGTCTTTTTCAGATCGGTAGTGGAAGCTTTTCGTCAAGGAGACAATGCTATCCGAGCATTGATCCAAGAGCTTGAGCTTGCTAAGAAGGGGTGGGATGTTGATTTATCTCAAATTCCTTCTGGACTAGTCCACATTTGGCATGGCACTGCTGACAGAACGGTTCCAGTTAGTAATGCGTATAGAAATGCTGAAGTCATCCCTGGGGCACATTTAGAGATATTCGAGAATGAAGGCCATTTATCATTAATCTACAATAACTTTGAAAAGCTAGTTAGAACACTAGCTAGCTAGGCTATTCCGAGAATTTAAACCTCGACCTATCCACGGTGTCATGGTAGCCCGGGAGAGATTCGAACTCCCATTTTTTCGCTCCGCTTATCATGAAGAATTTAAACGAGGATTTGAATCTACACGGGCCTGCCCAAACGCTAATAGGTTCAAATTCGGTTTAAAATATCGGGTTAACGACAATAATTTAGAAATATGTGCATGGGAGAGTTTGGTAATGAGTAGGACAATTAAAAATTGGTATGATACTCGTGCGGAGTATGAATGGACAAGGCTTTTCCAGGACGGTTATCATCAACTTGAATATCTTGTGACAATGCATTTTTTGGAAATGTACCTTCCTAAACAAGGCTTAATTTTAGATGCTGGTGGTGGACCGGGACGATATGCGATTGAACTGGCTAAAAAAGGTTTCGAGGTTGTTCTTTTAGATTTGTCGCCACAATGCCTTGAAATTGCACGAAGAGAGGTACGAAAGGCTGGTGTTGGAGACAGAGTTAAGGAGGTTGTAGATGGTTCTGTTACTGATTTGTCAAGATTCAGAGATGACCTATTTGATGCTGTACTTTGTCTGGGAGGGCCGCTTTCTCATCTTCTTAAGAAGTCGGAGAGAGAACGAGCAGCAAGTGAACTTGTGCGAGTTGCTAATAAAAAGGCATCTCTATTCATTTCGGTATTTAACCGATATGGATTTTTCAGAATACTTTTGCGTTCAGGCGAAAACCTAACTGATTCACCTCATAAAGAAATGTTTAGAGAAGGAATACACAGGGCTCATTGTCCTCATCCAAAAGCTTTTCGACGCACGGCTGGGTTCACTGACGCTTACTTCTTCCTTCCTAGCGAGGTAAAGGAGTTGTTTGAGAACAAGGGAGTCCAAACTATAACATTGGCAACATGTGAGGGACTATCGTCTGACTTGGAAGAAGTCACAAACATGCTTTACAAGGATGGAAAAAATTGGAGGCAATGGTTAGAGATTCTAATCCAGACATGCTCTGACCCTTCCATACTTGGTCTCGGAACTCATCTTCTTTACGTCGGACGAAAAATTAAGGAATAAATGCGACAATGAACTGAAACAAGATTTTAGATTAATGGCCATTTTATTATAGCTATCTAGTAGTGGATTCCATTCCTTTTAGGAGTTGGTCTATGTCTTTTCCAATGTTCTCCCCAGAGTAGCCGCCTTCTAAAACAAAAAATGTAGGTTTATTTAATGCTGCTATTTTTTTTCCAATTTCTCTATAGCCCGTTTCAGTTAAACCAAGCGAGGCTAGGTCTCCAGCATGCGTATCAAATCCGGCAGAAACAGCAACAACCTCAAATCTATTAATATCCACTTTACTTAAGGCTTCATCAAAAGTTTTCAGATAAACTTCATCTCCACAGTCTGCCCACAATGGAAAGTTCAAAATATTTGCCTCAGAATTGTAGCCTGTGCCAGGATAATGTGGATGCCTATGCAACGAAACGTACATTACCTTTTCATTTCTACAGAAAATTTCCTGTGTTCCGTTTCCGTGATGACCATCAATATCCAGAATCAAAGTCGGCTTATTAAGATGCTTGATCGCTATGGCGATGTTGTTAAGGTAGCAGAACCCCCGAGTGTACGCGCCTAAAGCCGCGCCGTTTCTTCCAGCATGGTGACCTGGAGGCCTCATAAGAGAGAATCCGTTTACCTTAGCAGCTAAGATAGCTCCTCCAGCTGAAAGCCCTGCATACTCGTAAATGTTTTCATATGCTGGAGTGTCAGTATCTTCTACCAAACCTTTTTGGAGATTCCAAATATATTCATCGCCGTGAACTTTAAACAAATCTTCTTCTGAGGCTGGTTTAGGAGTTAAAAACTCGTATCCTTTATCCTTTAGAATTTCATAGGCTTTCCTAACCCTTTCAGGCCCTTCAATATGCCAAGACCCATATCCTAAACATTTTTCTGAAAAGATTATTTTCGTCTTCATAGGCACTTAACACTCATAGGTGATAGAATTGTTATTTTTAAATTAAAATATAACCTCAACCCTAAAAAGTTTAGAACGTTTATAAAAGTTGGAGAAAGCGTTGATGGCTTCTGAGAACCCATTCGCCAAGTTTCGCTTGGAATGCGAGAATATTTTAGGAAACGCTTTAAAGAGACTTCTTCCCGAAATCCAAATTACCCGTTTAACGTTGGAGAAGCCGCCAAGTCTAGAGTTTGGACAGCTAGCCTCTTCCTTATGTTTTGAGCTTGCTAAAAAATTTAGCGAGAAGCCTCTTGTTTTGGCTGAAGGCTTGATTAAAGCCATGGATAAGTCAAAGTCTTCCTTAATTGAACGTATTATTCCAGCCGGAGGAGGCTACATAAACTTTCATGTAAATTTTGCGAAATTTGCAGCCTTAACCATTGAATCAGCTAAACAACTCGATGCAACATATGGCTTTGTTAAAACTAAAAAACCCTTGAAAATTATTGTGGAACATACTAGCGTAAACCCGCTTCATCCAATACACATCGGACAAGCTAGAAACCCAATGTTAGGTGACGCTGTCGCTCGTATGCTCAAATCTGGAGGGCATACAGTCTTTCGTCACTATTACATTGACGATGTAGGTCGCCAAACAGCAGTTGTTGCGTATGGATACGAAAAACTGGGTAAGCCTAAACCTGAAGGGAAACCAGATCATTTCATCGGCAAAATCTACACGATAACAAGCTGCTTGGTTGAAATCAACCGCTTAAAAAAAGAACTTGAAAGTGCAAAACAGGTTTCAGCGACGGAAGAAGTTACCAAAATTAACAGGGAATTAGATGAATGGATGTTTGTGGCTGTTGAACTGAAAGAGAAATATCCAGAGCTTTTCAACGATCTCCTAGACAGAATAAGCGAGGATGAAGAATCGGAAAACGGAATTAACATGTTAAATCGAGCCTATGAAGCAGGAGAGGAAGATGGAAAAAAACTCATACGAGAGGTTAGCGATTTATGTTTGCAAGGTTTCAGAGAAACGTTAACTCGTGCAGAAGTTTTCTATGATTCATGGGATTGGGAAAGCGATTTTGTGTGGAGCAACAATGTCGCAGAAGTCCTTCAAAGACTAAAGACGACGCCATATGTTTACACCTTAGGTGGAGTTCTGGAGTTTAACGCTGAAAAAGTGATTCGAGAGCTTAATTTGAGGTCGAAACTTGGCTTAAGAGAAGATTATGAAATTCCACCTTTAACGCTTGTACGTGCTGACGGCACCACACTCTACACAACAAGGGACATCGCTTACACCCTTTGGAAACTTGAAAGAGCAGAGAAATTCATCAATGTTATAGGAATGGAGCAATCGTTAGCGCAATTGCAGTTGAAGATAGCTTTATACGCTTTAGGTTATGATAAATGCGCGGATAACTTAGTGCATTTTGCCTACAACCTCGTATCTCTTCCAGGCTATAGAATGGCAAGCCGGATGGGACGTTACATAACCTTCGACGAAGTCATGGACGAAGCGGTAGAACGGGCTTATGAAGAAGTTTCAAAACGTTCCCCACAATTATCTGAAGAAGAAAAGCGGGAAATAGCAAATTTCGTTGGCATTGGAGCAGTACGCTATGCTCTCGTAGAAGTCGACCCCTCAAAACCAGTTGTGTTCACATGGGACAGAGTTTTAAATTTTGAAAAGAACAGCGGACCTTACATACAGTATACTCATGCAAGAGCATGCAGCATTCTACGGAAGGCGGCAAGAAAACCTAAGAATCCAGCTTACGAACTGTTAAAAGAGAAAATAGAACACGAAATAGTTTTGAATTTGGCGAGCTTCCCAGACATTTTCACTGAGGCAACAGAATTTCTTAAGCCCAATATGATTGCCGATTTTGCCAATGCCTTATCCGACAAATTCAACACGTTTTACAATGCATTGCCAGTCATAAAAGCTGAACCACAAGAACTTAGCGATGCAAGACTTGGCTTGGTTGACGCCGTGAGAATTGTGCTCAGAAACGCACTTAACCTAATCGGCGTCGTGGCACCTGAAAGGATGTAAGAGTTTAAGGTGCTCCTTTAATTATTGCGACTGCTGTACTTGTTCCTATCCTATTTGCCCCAGCTTCAATAACTGCTACTGCATCGGCGTATGTTCTTATTCCGCCAGCTGCTTTAACACCTATGCTTTTGCCTACTGTTTGCCGCATTAATCTAATATCTTCTACTGTTGGTCCACCGAACAAGCCAGTTGATGTTTTCACAAAATCCGCTGCGGCCTCTTTGGCAAGCTTACAGGCAATTACCTTCTCGTCCCTAGTCAAGTAAGCAGTTTCAATGATAACTTTGACTATTATTTCTTTGGACAAGCATTTAACGTCTACAACAGCTGCAATATCGCGCTTTACAGCGTCATAGTCTTCAGATTTCATTGCGCTTAGATTAATGACCATGTCTAATTCTTCTGCGCCATCTTCTACTGCTTTAACGGCTTCCAAAGCCTTTATTTCTCGCAGCGAAACTCCAAACGGAAAGCCTATTGTTGAGCAAACTTTAACATTTGAGCCTTTTAGAAGTTTTGCGGCAAATTTTACGTAAACTGGGTTGACAACTGCGCACCGAAAACCGTATTGAACGGCTTCTTTACATAGTTTTTCAATTTCACTTCTCGTGGCAGTTGCCTTCACATTTGTTGAATCTATCATTTTTGCTAATTCTTCTCTTGAAATCTTCAATCATTTCACCGTTAGCCTTAGATTTGGTGTGGATGCATTTAGCAATTTCTAAAAGAAATGATCTGACTCTCTGTGGAGACTAGCCCACTTATAAATAGGTTTTATTGAATTTAAAACAAACATGAGAGAGGACTTAATGTGAAAGTATTCAAAGAAGACATCAAAGCTGGTTTAAGGGCTTTGGGCTTAAAGAAGGGCGACAATGTTGGTGTTCACAGCTCCCTAAGCAGTTTTGGGTTTGTTGAAGGCGGAGCTGATGGTGTTATAGATGCTTTGCTTGAAGTTGTTGGAGAAGAAGGAACAATAGTCATGCCCACCTACTCCTCAAACAGAATTGAAGTCGAGCGAACACCAGAAGAAATAGCCATGGGCGTTACGTGGAAATTCAAAATCTTACCATTTGACCCTAAAGAGACTCCATGTTGGACAGGAATGATACCCGAAACTTTTAGGAAAAGGAAGGGCGCCTTAAGAAGCCTTCATTTAACTCATTCTATAACTGCCATAGGAGCAAAAGCTAAAGAAATCGCTGAAGCAGGCAAGGAATTATCGGCTCTTGGAGGCTGGAGGAAACTACTTGAGTTGAATGGCTACATACTTCTTATTGGTGTTGGCTTAGACCGCTGCTCATCTATGCACCTCGCAGAAGAACGCGTCCAACTTCCTAAACACATACTTGACAAAATCACTCTGCCAAAAGAGTTAACAGAAAAATACCCCGAACGAGAATGGGACATCGGATTCGGTCCATATCCAGACTTCACCAAAATGGAGGAACCATACATTAAGCACAAAATAATCAAAACAGTAAAAATTGGAAAAGCAACTGTTAAGCTAGCAAGACTTAGCGACATGATAGACCTGTTCGAGGAATATCTAAAAAGAAATCCAGACTTGTTTTATATTTAGCCCCAATGTTACCGTTTGGTTTGCTTAGGCTTTGTCGCGACTAAAAGAAAATCCGTTGGTATGAGAGGAAATTTTCCAACTTTTTCTTCCACGTAAAACTCTTCCACGCGGTCAATTCGAAATCCAGCGCCACGTGTAGCATTAATGATGTCGCTGAGCTTCCATAGGAATTCTACGGCTGGCGGTCCATTTTCTTCTGGCTGATAAACTTCTGGACGTTGGTCAAAATAACTCTTTTTGAAGGTTAATACTCCTTCTTTCTCTTCTACTACCATGGAAAGGGGATGGAAGTCTGATACAATCAATCGGCCACCGCTCTTTAGCACACGATAGGCATTTCTCATCCAAGCATCAATTTTCTGTATCCAGATAAATATTCCACATTCTGCAATTGCCAAGTCAAAATGGTTTTTGGGAATGCTTTTAGGAAGCTTTTGGCAATCCGCCTCTATGAGCGTCACATTAACGCCGCAGTATGCAGCTGCTTCTTTAGCAAGTCGCACCTGCTTGCTAGAAAAGTCAACTCCAGTAACGGCGGCTCCTTTCTTTGCACAAGCAAGTAATAAAAGGCCATCACCAAACTGCAATACAATTATTTTCTTTCCACCAATGTCTTTTAGATAAGGTGCCAGTTTTGGTTCCATCTTTTCTAGATAGGGATAGCCGTCCCGAATTTGTTTTCGCATTTCCGCCTTTTTTGGCCAATCACCTGTAGCTATTGCATTCCAATGCTGTTTATTCATTTGGATATAGTTCTTAAAGCTTTTAGATTGCACGTATCATCCCTTCGATAGCAACTATAACTGCGGAGTTATCATGTACTTATAATTTTGTTGATTGCATTAGAAATTTCGTATGTTGCTTAGACAATCTGAAAGGGGCAACAGCATTAAAGCAAGTTCTTCAGGAAGGCCCCAGCCTAGTTAAGAGTGAACTTATCATTATCGGCAAGATTAGTGAAGCATCGCCCTCAATCATAATGCGATCTGCCTCTTCATTTATTTTGCCCCATGAAACTGCTTCTCTGGGTCTCGCACCAGAAAGGCTTCCATCCCATTCTACGGCAGTGCTAATGTATACTGCGTAGTTTAATCCTTCCCTAAACTGGTTCCACCAGAGCGTATGATGTTTTGATATACCGCCACCTACAATTAGGGCTCCTGTTTTCTTCGCCTTGAAAATAATGTCGTTAAGTTCTCCTGAATCTTTTAGCAGATTGACTTTGAAGTCGTGGTCTTGTGAAAAAAGCCATAGTTGATAGCCAACGGCTCCATCTGTGATGCCAGGCACATAAACTGGTATGTTGTTTTTGGCTGCCCAGTATAGGATAGAGCTTTCGTTACAGATTTTCTTTCCCATTTCACGGCATAGTTGATGTGTAGTGATTTCTTTGACGCCTTCTTTCCACAAATTTTGAAGTAACGTTTGCATTTTCTTTTCGATTATTATGCCGTAGCTCTCGTCTGGAACTAGAACGTTTCCTAAACGGTTTATTTCTTTTTCCCGAAGTTTAGCGTCATTCATCACGAATGAACCTTTGTAGTAGTTTTTCCAGCTTCTTGCAATGTCATGGTCAAGGGTTCCACAAGTTGTAATTATAACGTCAACAAATTTCCGTTTCATAAGTTCTTTTAAAGCACCTCTTGTCCCTGTAGCTACAAGATTTCCAGTAAAAGATAGAAACTTTACACAGTCTCTTTCATTAATCATATCCTGTAAAATTCTTACGCCCATAGACAGCTTTCCAGCCGTGAATCCCCAAGCTTTTTCCATCTGCAGAACAAGGTCATTAACAGATATGCCCTCAAATAAATCGTAATCTTCAACAACATCTTTCACCATTAAATGTTTTCCTCCTTCAATGATGACAAATTATTAATGTTAGGATAAATAGATGTCGAAAACGGGGACTTAGCTTCTTCGACTTCTTTTGGCTTATCACCTATTTCAGATGTTTGGTTGCTTTAATGATCAATGCTGGAGGGGAAGTTTCTCCATATTTTTTAACCATTTCAATAGCCTCAGTATATTCTTCTTGGGCTTCTTTGATTTGTTCCTTCTTTAGAATCGAAGTATTAAGGTAAAAGATCGGTGGTGCTGCGCTCAAGTTGTAATCAACAATCTTAACATGAACTTCTCTTAATTCCGCCTCTTTCAACATTTTTCTAAGTTCTTCTTGTGAGAAATAGAAAAGATCATCCCGAATGTACTTGCATCTGCATTTGTAAAGAGCCAAATGTGCTTCCTGAGACTTATTTCTAGCCATAAGAATATTTTCAACTATTATAATTTCGCCGTCTTTAGAAAGAACACGGTACATTTCACGTATGGCATTTCGAATGATTTGCCTATTCTGGAAATTTCTAATGCAATGTACCGCCACGACTTTGTGTACAGAACAATCGCTCATTGGGATTATTTGGGCATCGGCCTTTAAACCCAAAACTTTATGCTTTAAATTCAGTTCAGCAAGGGTTTCTTTAAAGTTTCTCCACCATTTATAGCGACCCCCACCATTCATGAGATCCAAACTGATGACCGTTTCTGAAAGTCTTGCAGCTGCAATGGTGAAGTATCCTCTTCCGCAACCTACATCCAAAACCATGTCATCTTTCTCTAATCCAATATCTCTAACTAATGCAATTCTCTCCATGCCTATATCCGAGTTAAAGAAAACGTCCCACCAAGAGATGTTCGTCTCTTTAATAAAACAACTAAAGATTTTTTCAAATTTATCACAAGCTTTTCGAAATTTCTCAGGAGTGGTTCCGTATAAATCAGAATATGTCAAACATTCTTCAAAATCTAAATCAAACTTCTTGGCAAGTCTTGGAATAGCCTGCAAACCCAATATTTGTAGATTGGTTCCCAATTTTCCACCAAATAATCGAGCAAATTTAAATCATAGATACTTGTCCATTAACTATACTGGTAGCATGTTAAATAAGGCTAATCAGTTAGGTACACTATGATTTTGTTGTATATGTCTTTATTTCTAAAGTCTTCCTGACCAGCGTAAATACTTGGGTTATCATTCACTTCAACCACAATATAATCGCCATCAACTTCTTTTATATCTACTCCGTAAAGTCCACACCCAACTACTTCACACGCTTTCAAGGCTGTTTCCTTCAGTTTAATTGGTGCATTTTCTCTCTTTAGCGAAATTGTCCTACCCCAAATAAAGCTAGGCTTGCCCCTACGTTTAGCCCCGTGTTTCCATCTGCCTTTAGGAACCATATACTTGCACACATACAAGACTTCACCATTTAAAACTCCGACTCTCCAGTCGAAGACTGTGGGCACAAACTTCTGCACCGCCAAAACATCGGATTTTCTAAAAAATCTTTTGGCAACTTCTCGAAAACTCGTTTCGCAAGCAACTTTCTCCACATATTTTGAAAAGCTTGTATATGGCGCCTTCACCACGACTGGCCGTCCAAAGATTCCAAAAATGTCCAATATGCGTTTGTGGTGTAGTTTGTCCTTGTTTAGGAAAATTGTTGGAATATGAGGAACACCATATTTTTCAAAGAGTTCGTATAGGTGGATTTTGTTTCCACAAATCTGAATGGATCTCGGGTCGTCAACCACTTTCAGACCTAGTTCCCATGCTGTTTTAGAAACTATATAGGCGGTGTAGAGCGGGTCGGTTGTCGCTCTAATGAAAACTGCGTCATATTTCGGAATTTCATGAAGGCTCTCTCTAAATACGAAGTTAAATTTATGTCCCATTTTTTCTGCTGTTATCTTGAAATTCTGGAGGGCTTTAGCTTCTTTCGGGTCTGTAAAATTATACTTCTCAACAAAACAGGCTATACTAGCCAACTAGAGATTCACCATTCTTAGAAATTTGCAAAATTTCTCCTGATATCATTTTCAAATCATGCGAGCAGATTTCTTCATTTCTTAACGGTTGAAGCCCACACAGGAAAGCTTTTCTTTTGATGCGTTGTACATGTAACTTGCAAATTGGAATCTTGAAGACTTCATAAACCTTCTCTGAAATTTTTCTTACATCCTCTTCCAATCTACATTTTCCGAAGATTGACTTAAATGAAATCATTTCACCCTTAAGAGGTTGTACACAAACATCGAACTTGTAGTTCATACCTAAACTTTTTACAGCCCTGTAAAGGGCACTTCTATTCTTTGCTATCTTAAAACCATCGTAGGAAAAAGGGTTAACAGCGAAAACAACCACTGGAAAATTGAATGTAGAGATTATTTTTTTCACAGAATCCGTTACTAAATATGGCATAGTTGGAACTTCAGCTTTTGAAGCTCTTAATAGCAGAATCGGTGTTCTGTAGGCGTCAATTATGTTTCCACTTGAGGGAATTACCGTATTGCCCAGAATCTCCGCATGTAACGATACGTAATATCCTGTCTTTAGATAGCGATAATCGTTGTTGATGTTGAGAGTAAAATCTTTTATTGCCGATTCAAGAAACGTTGACGGATTCATTATAGGCAAGTTTGTTGTTAGGTCGATGTTTGATACGACCAACACGCATGTGACACCAGATGATTGAATGCTCGGTATTGCAGCAGTCATATTTAAGATTAACTGTAAATTTATATGTCCATCTCAGAACAAAAATATAATGAATAGAGGAACTAATACGTACAAAACCCTAGAGGTCCTAGGCCCAGAACACGAATTTTCATTAGTTAACGAAGAACTGAAGGCTTTACCAATCGCGGACAAAATCATAAAGGATTTTCGCGGGCGCGTTGTAAATTTTGTAGAATTGTCACGCTTCACTTTTGGAAAAGAACTCCAGTTGCATGTTATGGAAATCAAACCCAATGCGCCTTTCAGATCTCCTGAAAATTTCGAGAAAACTATGCATGAGGCAGTTTTAACTCTAGCAGATTTCTTAGAACGAAAATATGAAGCACATCTTCTCGGAACAGGCATGCACCCTTTACTGAGACTCGAGGAAACTGGAGTTTGGCCTCACCGCCACAGACAAATTTACCAAGCTTACAGCAAAGTCTTCAACCTTAATCGGCATGGATGGCTCAACATCCAGAGCTTTCAGCTAAACATTCCATACTCCAAAGAAGAAACAGCTATTTTAATGCATAATCTGCTAGCGGAAATCTGTGCTTATTTGCCAGCAGTTTCTGCTTCTTCTCCAATTTATGAAGGAAAACCTGGAGAATACGTGGATACTAGATTACATTTTTACATGCTAAACCAGAAGGAAGTTCCTTCCGTAACTGGAAATGTCATTCCAGAATATGTTTCTTCGTTTAGGCAGTATAGAAAGGAGATCATAGAGAAGTACTCGTTAGACCTAGCCAACGCTGACGTAAAAAATGATTGCCTTCTCTACAAGGATTGGGTAAACTCTCGAGGAAGCATTCTCCGGTTTGATAGGAAAGCTATTGAAATTCGTGTAATGGATGAGCAGGAATGCGTCAAGTCAGATGTTGCATTAAGTTGTTTTATTAGGTCGCTGCTAAGGGGAATGATGAGAGGAAAAGCTGAACTTTTGCCCCATGAAATGTTGGTTGAGGACTTTAATTTGGTTATAAGGAAGGGATTAAACTCAAGGGTTCTGCATCCAAAGGGGCAAACAGCCCAGCAAGTCTGTGAACACTTTTTTAAAATTGCTCGGGAAAATGCAACAGAAGAAGAAAAGAAGTATCTTCCTATAATACAGAAAAGAATAGAACATGGAAATTTATCGAAGAGTATAAGGAATGAAGTTCAGAGGAGAGCACAAAAAACAGATTTTAGAGAAGCTGTAATCAACATTTACTTAAGACTTATAAAGAATCTCGTGGATAATCAACCCTACTTCTGAAGAAGTAGGGTGGAGGATTTCCCATGATTAGCAAGGGTAAAAGACAAAATGACTTCTTTGATATCTGTGGTTGGTGCAAAATAAATTGCTGCAGGAACGCAAGACCCCCTATAACGCTTAAACGTAAAGAAATCATAGAGATGTATTTGAAGAATCGAAAAGTTCCTATCAAAAATCCATTTATTCAAACAGCTTATATTTCTCCCAAAGAGGATGCAGAAGGATATTGCATATTCTATGACAAAAAAACAAGAAAGTGTATAGTCCATCCTGTAAAGCCCGAAACATGCGTTTCTGGACCAATCACCTTTGACATAAACATATCAAACCGAAAACTTGAATGGTACTTGAAGAAAGAAGAAATATGCCCACTAGCAGGAATATTACATGAAAATAAGGAAGTACTCCTAAAACATTTAGAATCAGCCAAAAAAGAAATATTTAGACTTGTACGTGAACTTGATTCTGAAGCCTTAAGAGCTATACTTAAAATAGAAGAGCCAGAAACCTTCAAAATAGACGAAGACGACATACGAGATGATATCTCACAAAGTTGATTAACTAATCTTCATCCTCACCTCTATGTTTATAAGCTAAATGGCGGGCCCGCTGGGATTTGAACCCAGGATCTCCGGCTCCGCAGGCCAGCGTCCTAATCCGTACTAGACTACGGGCCCTTTTGGAGGTACTATACCCCTTCTATTTGCGCTTTTTGAATAGTTTAAGCCCTTCTATATCTGTTACGCATTCGAAGCCTGACTCTATCAGTTTGCTTGCTTCGTCAACGGTTTTTGCGACTGTGCATGTGTATTCTTTGATTCAATTTAGAGAGAACAACCAAATAGTCACAAATGTCGATAATTTAAACCCCGACCTATCCACGGTCTAATGGTAGCCTGGGAGAGGTTCAAATCTCTCCCAGCCACTTTTGGATTCTCCCGTACCAGTGCTAAAAGATTGTTTCTAGCTATTACCTGCGTTTTCGAAATACCATGCTTTCTCCGGTGCACACGCTAGAATGGTGCGAAAATTCCTATGAATACCAGCCAAGCTAGAATGCTTTTTGCTATGAAGCTCAGCATTATGTAGGTTCTTTCGCCATAAAGGTAGTCTTTCCAGCGTCCGACGCCTTTGTATTGGAGCACCATGTTCACTGCGAAGATGTTGAACAGGATGAAGTATATGGTAAGTACCATGTACACGAATGTGGGTACGTCAGCATTCACACTGCGTATGGCTGCAATGAAATATGAATACAATACTATCCAAGGTGCTCCGCCTGAGATACAGCTAGGACAAAAGGTGACCAATCGGTTTTTTCAGTGTGTTGATTGATTTTTTCCATCAAGTATCCGAACATTATCATCATTGCGTTCAAGACGAATATCATCACAAGTGACCAGAGATCCCATACTCCCACGAACGACGCAATCAGCACTATCATTATTGAGCTTGAGAAGGTGTATTCATACCATCTGTATGGATTCATTGCCTTTTTGAGATTTTGATTGTAGCTTTCATTTCTTGGAAAAGCGATGGTGAAATGTGCGATTGCGGAGATCAAGGGAAACAAAGCTGCTATCACTCCCAAGTAGCCTACTGTGAACAGAACCTGAGGGTTTGGTCCCACTTGGAAAATAGACGGGCTTATTCTTTCAAATTTGAGGTAGAATGTGTATATGTCTCTAGGATAAGTTTTAGCAGTCCGAGAGCGACCATAACTATTCCCTGAGTCAAATGCAGAAAACCTGCTCCGATGTTGAAGCGTCTCAGATAAGGGAAGGAAATCGGTGATTTAGCTATGTTTTCTAATCTTTCTTTTCTATCCATGTTGCTGTCTTTTAGCTCAAAGTGCTTTTATGGTTTATGTTTGCACACCAACTCAGAATTCATGAAATAAAAAAATGGGGGTTGCGGGAGATATAGCCAATTATTACGAGGCTAGGGCAACCCTGCATCGTTTTATCCTGACCCAGTAGGTTCTAAATTGTTGAGACGCGCTATTTTCCTTTTCGAAGAAAATCAGCCCTTCCTTTTCGCCCACGTATTCAAAGCAACTTCCAGATGCGCGCGCTACGTCTGACTCTATAACATTGAGCTCGAATCGCATGTCTTGGTTACGAAAACGTTTTCCCTCTCGGTTCTTATCTAAAAAAAGGGGAAGAATGCGGAAGACATCTCCACTGGGGAGGGTTCAACTCTTGATTTTGCCATTACCTTTTGTCCAGCCAATATACTCTCCATTCGGACGCACGTCCCCCTTTGGATAAACTAGGCACACTAATAATCTATTGTATCACGGCAATTGCGGTTAGAGCGATTATAATCAAGACTATTCCGGAAAAAACGAAAATTGCACCAAATGCAGCGACAATGAGGGAGAAGGGGCTCATTTGAAAAATCATGTTCAAGCTCTCGAATATCAGATAAATTCCAAATAGTATGAGAAACAGTGCAATAACTAGCATTTTCCAAGGGCTGTTGTTACTAACCAACTACGTGACTTCCATGATGAACGGTTTCTGCATTTGTTTTCAGGTTAAATAAGAACCAAATAATGAGTAAGAAATGATATAGTCTTTGCGAATTTGGAATCTAACTTCTACATAAAGCTGTCAAGTGCCAAGAAAACAAAGAGGTTACTCATGCTAAAATGAATATTACAGAAAAAAGAGGGAGCTGCGGGAGAAGACCAGAAAAAAAGTTAAGTATTCCATTGACATACCAAAGACGGAAACACTAGGAGAGAAGAAAAAAGGTGAAATGGGAATGTGTGGAAGTTAGCCACCATAAGAATGTTGGAAAGACAATTGAAGAATGGGAAAAGAATGGCTGGAGTCTCCACAGCTATACTGCAGCTGGAAATCCTGGAGCAATCAGTCATTACCTGCTGTTTAAGAGGAGCGAATAAACGAGACAAGACAATGAGCCAATTGGAGCCATTGGAGAGGCTCCACATTTCTTCCCCATGAATGCAAGAATTTAAAGTGCGGTGAAAAGTATGGAAAATGATGGTATTTCTATAAGAAACTCGACAAAAAGTAGGTTTTCGGGAGACATCTCCAACTGTCGCTGGTTCAAACCCGGCCTTGGCACTACAGACCGTTAAACATTTAATGAACACATACAGCAAACATGTAGCAATGTCACATGCATTCCGTAGAGTTGGGCTGATAACTGATGCCTTACTATGTCTACATCCTTCTCTGCAAAGATGGTAGCTATTACACTGGATATGCCAAAGACATCAAACATAGGGTTGAACAACACAAGAAAGGACAAGGTGCCAGATATACCAAGATGCATGAAGCTGAAAAGATAGTATACGTAGAGGAGTTCGACAGCCGAAGCGAAGCTATGAAAAGAGAACGACAAATTAAATCACTCAAGCAAGCTGAGAAACGCAAACTCGTAAACACATACAACAGTAGCAAATAGCAGATAGGCGCGCGCTAGTTTTAATAGTTTCTCATGCATTCTTTGATATGGAGGTAAAATGTTTTGAGTCTTCGAGAGTTTGTAATCAAATATTTTGACAAAGCCTACGAGAATCTTCCTCTGAAAGAGCTGCGCGATGCTCCTGTTTCTGCAATAAGCGGGGTTAGCGAAACGGATGCAGCCGACTTGAAGAAGGCCTTTGGAATTAACACCGTTGGAGATTTCGCAACCAACAAATATGTTCTGCTTGCACAAGCGATAAACGCTTTCTCAAGATATTCGGGAAGAGTGCTTGACAAGGAGTTCGAATCTGCTGAGTTTGAGAAGCTAAGAGAGAAACCAGTCTATGCCATCTCAGGAATCTCTGAGAACGACGCTTTACTACTCAAGAAAGCCTTCGGGATTGAGACGATAGGAGAGTTAGCTGAAAACAAATATGTTCAAATAGCTCAGCTCACCACGATTCCTGCAGCTATAATGGAATTACTGACAGCACCAACTTCATAAGATGCGCTCACAAGTCAAGGACCCCCCACTTTTGAGTATTACCACCCGTTAAACCGTTTCTAGCGACTGGGATAAGAAGAAAAAAGGGAGTTGCGGAGACATCTCCACATCCGTGTAGGTCAGCTATAACCCTCAAGTTCTTTATGCTTTCTGAAGAACATAGACAATCTTTTTCGCAGACATGATCAAAGCCAATTTCGAGTGGTTAAGGCTCTCTTGATTCAATCTCTCTGATTCTCTTTTCCGCAATCGCTGCAGCCTCTTCGAGAATCTTCTGCGCGTCTTTCTCAGCAACTTCTGACGTGTCAACTTCAATTAGAGCTTTCAGAACATCAGGATGAAAAGGTTCTTTCAAGCTAACGTAAACTCCAGGCGGTTTGAGCTTGTCATGGACAATACGGTGAATTCGGCCCTTAACCACCATTCGATCTACAATCTTTTTCATATCCTTTGAAGAGCGATTAAACTTCCTCGAGCCATAATTGACTATGTCGCTTTCTCTGGTATTTCCATATTTAACAAGATATGAGGCAATCTCCCTTTCTATGTCCATACAACCATCAACCTGACCCTATACTAAACAATAAACTATGCTGTACTACAGTTTAAAGATTGAAGCGCAAAGAAACTATAAAACAAGCTTCCCACAAGTATGATTTTGCCTATTTCAATAATAAACCTAACCCAAACCAAAAGCGCAGTTGCGAATCACAAGCAGAAAAAAGAGGGGTTGCGCGGGAGAATTCGGGAGAAATCTCCATTGCAAAGATGGTTCATACCCGGTCTACGGCACCACGAATTTTTCTTATTATAAAAGCTGAATATGAATAGAGAATTCATAAATGAGATAATATTGAGGTCAGAAAGATTTCGCTTATGCAATCCAAGACAGATGATTTTCTGGCTGAACTTGAAGCCTACGATATTGAAGAGCGTCACCTAAGAAGCTTTGAATTGTACGAGGAATATAGCCAAAGAACTATCGCTGATACGATTAGAAGACGCAGAGAGAACTTCGAAAAGATAGATCTGAAGGCTAGTAGAGAGCTACTGATAGAAGTTGAAAGAGAGGTCAAAAGCTTTCGTACTTGGCTGGAAGAAACCAAAAATCTTGACCCTACCATCGCTTATTACTACGCGGTTAGTCTCAAGAGCTTGCTTTTTGGGCTTCCGGTAGGTATGCAAGTAGCACAGTTGTTTGGCACCATACTGGATAAGCATGCTAGAAAATAACACGAACAATTCCACTAATAGAAAAGGGGGGAAAGGCGGGAGACATCTCCACTCCAGTGTTAGTCCGTACTAGACTACGGGCCCATAAAACAAAATATTAGTGGTAATAAAAAGGGTTTACTAATTCTTGTTTAACGCTCTTTGCAAGGCATTTATCACATTTTGCTTTCCCATTGCTAGGATATATGGACCTAGTCTTGGACCCTGTGGTACGCCTATGAGAATTATGTATAAGGTTTTGAAGAATACTGCTGGGTGTATGCTATGTTTTTTGGCTGTGTTGAATATGGTATTTTGGATTTTTTCAGCTTCGCTTTCCACATTTAACACTTCGATTAATTCTTTTAATGCTTCCTTTTCCTCAGCGGCTAAGGTCATTGTGGTCTCCTTTATTTCCTCAAAATCCCTAACCCAATTAAACGCGTATTCAATTCTTCTTTTCAGGCCTTCATCTATTGTCTGGTTCTTTTGCAAATAACTGTAACTTCGAAGTTTTTCGGTCACAAATTCTTCTTCACGACCTTTAGGCGCCATTTTAGCCAAGTATGTTAGCAGGTTATATGGCACTTTAATGCTTGGTTTTGTAGGAGGTTTCATTGCCCAGCAATATTCGTACAGCCCTCGAAGCTTGGCAAGTTCCTTCTCATCCTTTAGCGTTTTTCTTCCGAAGTACAAGTCTTCCAAATAGTCCATTTCATTCATGTAGAGGGGTATGTCTGTCACGTCTAATGTACGAGCTCCGACAAACCTCTTCAGCATCAGCAACATAAGCGACTGAGGAGAACCATACTTAAACCATGTCTGCGGAGTAAAAACTATTCCAGCCGATTTCGAAAGTCTTCTGCCACTTTTGTCTAAAAACAACTCATATTTTGCGTGGCATGGCGGTTCCCAATTGAATGTTTCCCGGCATATGCGATCGTTCACGCGCACAGAATCAGCAACTTCCTTGCCAAAAGCTTCAAATCTTATGTCTAAAGCTTTCCATCGAACAGCAAACTCACCCTTCCAACTGAGTTTGCCTTCACCTTTTCTGTAATCTACTTCACCTTTATGTCCGCAACCTTCAAGCCATCGCCCCTTGACTTCCATTCCCTCGCATCCGTAGAGAATTTTATTTTCTTTTGGCAGAAATTCATATGCTTTGGTTGTGTAAATGCGACCACAGTTTTCGCATACAGCAAAATATGGAAGGGCTTCCAGAAACTTTTCTTGTCCAACTTCTTCCTTGACTATTTCCCCCACCGTTTGAGCGTTAAGAAGTATTGCCTTAATTTCCTCGTTAAACAAGCCTTTTCTGTAAACTTCCGTCCCAGACATGAAATTGTATTCTATTCCGCATTTATCCAGAGCATCAAGAAGAAGCAAAGTCATGTGTTCCCCATAGCTTTTATGACAACCATAAATGTCTGGGATATCTGTCACCGGGCGTCCTAAATGCTCTTCCAAAGACTTTGGCAAACCCGCCGGAACTTTTCTAAGCCCATCTTTATCATCTGCAAAAGCAATAAGCTTAGAATTATAGCCTTGCTCTTCAAGAGCCAGAGTAACGGCAAAAGATCTTGTAGCGTCGCTTAAGTTGCCAATGTGCGGAAAACCAGAAGCTGCTATCCCCATTTCAGTTTTAATCAAATCTAAGCTTCTACCGAGCTTTCGCTCTCTTTCAATTATTCTCGCAGCCATCTTGTCATACCATGTGCCTCGACCGATTATTTTCTCGCTCATATAATGCTTGCCTCTATAAGCATACATATACAATGACAATAAAAAATGTTTAGAAATTACAAAAACCTTTTTTCATTTTGTAAACTTCTGGCAGTTGTATCTAAGGGCTTCGTCAAAATAATCCAAATTTGGCAGAGGGAATGTCACCTTTTGTGACAGTTCCAGATGCCCCGTCTATCCATAGTTGATAAGTTTTACCCTTATACTCGTATTTTACAAGCCAAATTGGAGCATGCAAATATAATATTTGACCTATCTTTATTTCGTTTTTAATTTCTATTATTTTGTCCACGTCCTGTTGAGCTAAGTAACGATGATGCTCTTCAATTTCTTGCTTTGCATTCTTCACTGCTTCGTCTTTGTCGATTTCACTGTTAAGTGTTTTGGCGAAATCTTCAATTTTTCTAAAGTCATAGGGAATTTTACCCTCCAAAGGCACATCGTATTCTCTTGTAGGAAATTCCGTGGCCTTTCTCGCCAAAATAAGCCAATTATAGTTTTTCTTTATCTTTCCCTCTTTAATAACAGGAGGCGTGATCCGCTCAAATATCCCTTTATAAACCGTTTCAACCTCAGCGCTTACAATCCAGAAAGGCACGTAGGTCAAGTTTTTTTCGATTATTTTTGATTTTTTAGCAAGATCTCTGGGTTTCAGAAAGCCTGCACGCATCCAGTTTTTAATGGGTTCTTCAATTTGTGTTGGGTCATACTTGTTCAGTAGCATGGAATGTTCGAAGGTGAAAGCTTTTCCAGTTTGTATTACTACCGTGTAGCCGCAATATTTGCATGTTGCTATTATTTCACCAGGCTCAAACGATATGGGTGCACCGCAATGTGAGCAACTTATTTCCTCAACTATGGACATTTATTCTACGCCTTCGGTTTTTCTCTCTTTACTATTTCCTTAGCGGCGACAACGCCTGAGGCTGAGGCTTGAACGAGTCCCCGTGTAACGCCTGCTCCGTCACCTATAGTGAATAAGTTGTGAATTTTGGTTTCTAGACAGTTGCTTAACTGTAGCCTTGAGGAGTAGAATTTTACCTCAATGCCATATAGAAGCGTGTCTCTTGAATGAATTCCAGGAGTGATTATGTCCAGAGCTTGAAGCATCTCTCTTATATCCGCTAGATAGCGGTATGGTAAAACGAAGCTTAAGTCGCCAGGTGTGGCATTCTTTAACGTTGGGGTCACAACGCTCCTGGCAATCCTCTCAGGAGTTGACCTTCTTCCAGATTCTAAATCTCCTAAACGTTGTATTATTACGCCTCCGCTGAGGAGATTTGAAAGTCTGGCAAGATATTTTCCGTAGGCTATTGGTTCTTTGAAGGGTTCGGTGAAAGATGTGCTTACTAAAATGGCGAAGTTTGTATTTTCTGTCTTCCTCTCCGCGTAGCTTTCACCATTGACACTTAAGACTCCGTCATAGGATTCCGTTATCACCTCACCGTATGGCGCAACACAGAAGGTGCGAAGTTGATCGTCAAAGGATTTTGAATAGTAGATAAATTTGGGCTCATAAAGAACACTGGTTAATTCTTCCATAACAGAAGCCAAAACTTCAACTCTTAATCCGACATCAACTGGGTTGTTGAGGGTTTTTAAACCTAGGGCTTGGGCTTCTGATTGGAGCCATTCGGCTCCACTTCTTCCAGGTGCAACGATTACGTATTTTCCGAAGAGTTTTTCGCCATTTACGGTTTCAACACCTTCAACTGTGTTGTTTTTTACTATGAGTCCTTTAACGTCTGTTTTTGGTTTAAATTCAAGTTTGTTGTTTAATTCTTGGCGCATTTTTCTGAGGGTTTGAGCGCATTTTTCGGTGCCCATGTGGCGAATTTTTTGGCGAATAAGTTTTAGACCAGCTAGAGATGCTTTTCGTTCAATTTCTTCTATTTTTTCGATGTCAGTTCCGTAAACGTGTTCGGTTGCTCCGAATCTTAAGTAGATTTCGTCTACGTGGTTTACGAGTTCTTCAAGTTCTTTGGAAGACACGTATTGGTTTAGCCATCCGCCTACTTCGGTGGATAGTGTGAGTTTTCCGTCGCTGAATGCTCCTGCTCCGCCCCATCCAGATAAAAGGAGGCATGGTTCGCAGTGGACGCATTCGAATCCGCGGCTTGCTGGGCATTTACGTTGGTTAATGTCTGGTCCTCTGTCTAGCATGAGAACGTTTAGTTTGGTTTTTTCTGTTAGCTCTAGAGCTGAGAATATTCCTGCTGGGCCAGCGCCGACGATTATTACATCATACTTCAAAGAGTGTGTTCTCCTGAAACCCAGAAGTAAGTGTAACAACTTGCATATATTTTTAGCGAGTAAGCCAATGTTGAAA
>Ga0315309_1000404_pt1 | contig 26099 bp, 30 predicted proteins | sample TDP4_MG_FD_203080 | JGI IMG/M metagenome (GOLD analysis project Ga0315309, IMG submission 203080) | Freshwater sediment microbial communities from Lake Towuti, South Sulawesi, Indonesia - TDP4 | ecosystem: Environmental > Aquatic > Freshwater > Lake > Sediment | place: Indonesia: South Sulawesi...
AAATCTGTGTCGAAGAAATCACAACGTACAATATGTAAGTGCACAGAGTCACAATCATCATGACAGCGTAAGCTTCAACCAAAGTGCCAAGCTTCTCAACAGAACGCAGCGATGCTGCACTTTGAACTTCCAAGATTGAACGCAATTTGCTTCTCAGAAAACTGACCGTGCTGCCTCCACTTCTAACCGATGAGGCAAACCCGGCCAAGAAGTCTCTGTACACCTTAGAACGGGTTTTTTCCGCCTTCTTCTGCATTACGGTAAGTGGGTCATATCCTAAAACTTCTACTTGCCTAACCATGTCTTCGGCATCTGTTTGAATGCTTGGCAGTAATTGAGCACTGCGCATTTTCTTCCAACTTTCGTAGAGCGTAACTCCGCTTGCAGCTAAGGTTGTAAACATCATCACAGCGAACGGCAACTCTCGGTCGATACCCTCTGCAGTGCTCTGTCCCGACAAGAAGCTAAGCATCCGACCGAAAACTTTGCCGACACCTATGGGCTTCATCAAAACAGCATCACCGCTTGAAATCCCTAAACGATTCGGCTTCAAGCATGCTTGGGTTGTGATAATATTTGCTTAGAACTTTGTTTACGCTTCGATGGTCCCTCACATTGTGTTCCACCATGTTCTGCAGCACTTTCTTGCGGTATTCAAATTCTGCCATCAGACGTTCGAAAGGTATATCCATCTTTCTCGCAAGACGCTTGAGCAGAATGCTTTCCTCAAGCCGTTCCTGGAAAATGTCCGAAGAAGCGTTCCAGCTAAACACGTCAACAATCTGATTTGCGTCTTTCACCTCTGAGACTTGGACAAACTTACGGCTCGACACTCTCTTGCCAGTATCAAGAAACACGGGCGTCTGAACATGACGCACCACGATGACACAGTTCATCAATGTGATAATCGATGCAGGAATATTCATCGGAGGCTGAGTCAAACGCTTAATGGCGGTTTCCACATCCTCAGCGTGCATTGTGCATAGACCTCCGTGTCCTGTGGCTAATGCCTGAAACAGCACGTATGCTTCTTCACCTCTAATCTCCCCGACAATTACCAGGTCCGGACGATGCCTTACCGCCGACTTGATTAGGTCATAGAGGGTGATTTCACCCTCTTTTTCTGCTCCAAACCCTGAACGTGCAATGGTCGAAGTCCAGTTTTCATGAGGCAGATTTATTTCAGCAACTTCCTCAACGGTGATGATTTTGTGATTGGGGCGGATCAAGCAGGCTATGGCGTTCAGAGATGTGGTCTTGCCTGCGCCTGTTGCGCCAACAATCATTATTGGCATCTTGTTCTCAATAAGCAGCCACAGATAAGCTGCAACAGACTCGTTTATAGTCTCGTTGTCGATCAGGTCCACAATAGTGAATGGATCCTCGCGGAATTTCCTAATCGTGAAGCTCGTTCCGAACGGTGTTGTCTCTCTTCCATAAGACACAGCCAAACGATGCTGACCCGGAAGGGTTACATCCACAATTGGAAAAGCGATGCTGATATGCTTGCCAGCCTTGTGCACAATTTTCATGATGAAGTCGTTTAATTCCTCCTCGTCGGTAAAGAAAATATTTGTTTTGATGTTTTCGTAGACCCTATGCCACAGAAAGATGGGCTTGTCTAAGCCACCGCAACGCACATCTTCAACATAAGGATCGTGCATCAACGGGTCGATTTTGCCGTAACCCACAATATTTCTTTCAAGATAATACTGGATCTTTCTGGCACCAATTGGCGAGATTCCATTCAATGCCTTGGAATGTTTTTCAAATATGGTCGGTAGTTGGCGATTGAAGGACTCGTTGAGAGTTTCATTCACTTGCGGCGCCCTCAACTCGTATTCTAAGATGTTTCTCATGCGGTCGAAGGCTTCAATCTCCTCTTTCTCTAACGGCAACTCATCAATTATGTAGAGTAGTTCAGATGTAGCTTCGCTCTGGACTATCGACGCATAAGAGAAAGGAGGCTTAAGCGGGTAAGTCTCCAGCTCATTGTATCCTTCCGGCGCTCCATGATGCTTAAGCCCCAATGATCCGACAAGTGTTTCTGAAGGCGTCTCCTCAGACGCGCTATCTTCAGCTCTTTTCCCCGCTTTTTCCTTTTTTTGTTTCATTTTTGCTTAACCTCCTCTTGAAGAAAGATTGAGTTGTGGAATTGAACTGTTCATATAAGCTTCAAGAACGCCCGGTCCGTAGCCTGAGACATAATATCCTGACGCTGAAGTTCCTTTTGGCAAATAGACTTTGTTGGGCATGTCTTCTTTCAGGATCTGGCCTAGGGCTCCTTCTATCCAAGCGTTAGAGGAATCGTTGCGGGCGCGTATCCGATATTGCTGGGCACCTATTGAGGCGGGTAGATGAATCGAAGCACTGGCAGACAAATCCGCGGAAGCCGCCAGCACCACAAGTTGGCTTCCTTTCGCTGCAACCTGGCTGAGCAGTTTTCTCAGTTGTTCGATTTCCGATGTGTTTCTCAGCGAGGCTGTGTACGAGTTGACTGTTGCGACTAAGAGAGAGCCGACTACAGCTAACGCAACCATAGTGTAAACGTGACTTGGAATTGTGGATGGCATAGGTTTCACCAGCCTACATCTTCTATTTTGACATTGCAGATCATGGTTTCCAAGTTGACTATGGCTCCCTCAGTATTGCTTGCAATTGGAAAGGAAACCTCGTTGATGGCTCCGTCTAAGTTCGCCTTTACCAGCAACGATGACAACGGAGAGGCGAAGTTGTAAGTCTGCGAGGTTGATGCGACATCTTGGCAGCTTACCTTTAGTCGGAACCCTCCCAGCCTTGCTATGCTTTCCGAACTGTTCAAGTTGATAACATAGATTCTCAGACTGTTAACGGGTTTTCCACCGCTTGTGCCAGTCACTATTACACTAGCTAAGGGTCGGTAAGACAAAGCCAGTTCATAATAGCCGATGCCTTCAGAGATCTGGAGCTGAGTCGCGGTAGCTAAGCTTTGGTTAACGATAGCACGATTATCGCCCTTTAAGAACAAAGTGCCGAATGCCTCCTCTGAAGGTGGCAGTATGTAAGTGCCTTTGCCAACCGAACTATTGAAGAAGACACTGTAGAATGATGAATTGTCAGTAATGTTAAGGATCAGCGGCTTGGCAGTGGGCAAAACTTTGAATTCGCCCCCAAAATCGCCGAACTCAAAGATTTCGTAAGCACCCGGGGACCAAGATACGAATTTGACGATTTTTTCGAGTGAAAGCATCTCCTGCTCTACGCCTGTTGTTTTCAACGCTAGGGTTTTGGCGCTGATTCTGGTAATGGAGAAATAGTAGGTGGCCGTGATCAACACGATTAGAGACACGAACAACATGAGAAAAGTGACAGGCAGGGCTATGGCTTTTCGTGAATGCACTAGCTTCACGCCTTGTTTTCTGTGCCTTGCCATTATGTCCACTGCCTCAGCGTGAATGTTGATTTGAGGAATCAGCAGTTTGATGGAAGAACTGATATGATGATTTGTGTGTAACTTGTATTACACATCAGAACAGAGCATACTTATTCTAAGGTTCTTTTTCTGCAACTTAAGTACAAAAAAAGAGAAAAAGGGGCTTAGGGCTGTGGGATCTAATCTGCTTTTTTAAGTTGCTGCTTGTACGTTGCTTTCTTTGTAGTACTGGGCGTTAGCGGTGAAGATCGTTATGCCGACGGTGACACCTATGTCATTCACTGAGATGTGGTCTGGGTTTTGAATGTAGACAATCATGCTGTCGCCTGACTGCAGTATCAATTTGGTGTTAGCGGTTCCTGCCGTTAAAGCGTAGCTCACGGTTCCGACTGTCACCGATCCAGCGGTTAAGTTTGCCGCTGGTGCATATGGCAAGTCAACGTTTATTGTGTCTGTGGTCTTGTTGTAGTATACGTCAGTCCATGGGATTTCTTGGCCTCTAACAGAGATCTTGTCTAAGACTAGGTCACGCCCGCCGGTGTTTATCATGAGAAATGCGGTTTCGGCAAACGTGGCGCCATCTTGCCATGTGTGGAGCTTGTATACCTGAATGCTCTCTTCTTGAACTCTGGTCGTTGTCACGTTGATTGCATAGAATGTCACAACTGTTGCCAAAAGCACTGAAACCACTAGGATGATCAAGTTTGTCACTACGGTGCTAAGCCCTTTCTTATTTCTCAAAGTCTTCATTCCTTTTTTCCTCTCCATTTTGGGTGAACAGAGAGGTTCGCATCTTACGAAATAAGATAGTTTGTGCGTAGAACTGTACTACACATCGACAAAAGATAATATTTAAAAGACCAGAAAAGTGAAAAAGGAAGGCTGCTTAAATGGCGGCCCCAACGTTGCATTCTTTGTTCCATTGAGCGTTTGCGGTGAACACCGTGAAGCTAACGGTGACCCCTATATCATTAACCGATATGCTGTCGGGATTCGTTATGTAGACGATCATGCTCCAGCCAGATTTCAAGATTAGGTCGTCAGGGGCTTGAGTAAGCGTGAAATTAGTTGAACTCAAAGTGATGCTTTTTCCCAGGAGTGTGCCGTTCGGGTTTGGATTAAGATAGTACAGGTCCGAGGAAATGGTTGTAGTTGTCTTGTTGTAGTAGACTGTGGACCATAGGCTTTCTTGGCCTCTGACGCTGATCTTGTCTAAGACGACGTCTCGTCCGCCGGTGTTGATTATCAGAAATGCCGCTTCAGCATAGGTCGTACCATTGTGCCATATATGTTGCTTAAAAATCTGTAGACTTTCCTCTTGCACTCTGGTCGTTACAACGTTTATGGCGTAGAAAGTGACTATGCTGGCAAGCAAGACTGCAACTACTAGAATGATCAATGTTGTAACAACAGTGCTTAGTCCCTTTCTACCTTTTCTGAACGTGTTCATTCATTCATGCCTCGCAAGCTATCTGCTTTACATTAAATAGCTACTGAGTCAACTATGAGGATTCGTCTGTAGCAACATGCTACGCATTTCTAGAATTTTGATGCCGGATTAGGACGCCGAATACGAAGAATTGACGGCTGAGTGACTACGTCAACTGTTCCACAATTCTGAGAAAAGAGCGCTCAAAGCTTTGATAAACGCGTCATAGTTCGTCCATAGCGCTGCGAGTTTCTCCTTTTTCTCTTCAATGTCGTCTTTTTGTTCACCGTTTTTGTTTATCAGGAACAGGAGCTGCTGCTCGTCGATCAGAATAAAGCTTGAAAGGTCGTTTGGGCAGGTTGACGAGCTTTTGACACCGTTTAGCTTTAGTTCTTTGATGAAGAATCTGCTTTTAGGCGAGTTGTTGGTTAAGAGTCGAACTGAGAAATCCTTCTTTTCAATTCTTTCAAGTTTGTCTAGCAAACCCGCATGGTAGAATCTTGAAATATCGGAGTCTGATGCGAACACGCAGATTTCGTTTCTGCCTTGTGTCAGTATTTCCTCGGCTTTCAAATTGATCTGTTCCTCGCCTTCTAAGATCTGGAATACTTCTTTCTTTGAATATTCAACTTCTGCCTTGGGCAGAGAGACCCACAATGAAACCAAATCTCTTTTTTTCCTTTCCAGAAGTTGCAGTCTGAGCTTCTTGCTCTCAATCAAAATGTCTAGAGACTTTTCGAAAGGAGTAGCAACGAATTTTAGAGGTTTCTCAAAAACCGAGGAGACCAAGCCCATCTTCTCAAGGTCTCGAAGGATCCTGTATGTTTCAGTTCGATGCAGAGATATGACCTCGGAGATCTCGCTTGCTTTGAGCATTCCTGTCCTGGCTAGATAGACGTAGACCCTGATTTCGTTCTTGGAGAGTCCAAGTTTCGTCAAGGCGTTTTCGATCGCTTCTAAAGACTGTAAAGGCCCCTTGTCCTTCATTATGAATTTGTATAGCCCTGCCTTCTCGTCATAAAGCCTGACAACACTGTCGGGTTTCTTCACCGAGGGTTCCATGAGTGTCAACGTTCTCACTTTTGAGCTTGATTCCTAATCAAAGATTGATAGCGAGTTTCGACTTGTCCTATATTTTATACTTCTGAATTCAAAATCCACATTGAGACTCAAACTTGGTTTTGGAAACGTTAGTATGTAGCAGAGGGCTATATACAAAACATCATATGGCTTTCTTGTCGTCTTGTAACATTCAAAAGAATGTTCGAGCATCCAGTGGGGAATAATTATTGGAAAAAGTTGAAGTTGAACAGAAAGGCACTGAAAATTCCCAGCCGCTCATATTGACGGAGACCCCAACGGGAACTGCTCCCCCATTGAATGAGCAGATGCAGGAATGTCTAAAAGTATTAAGCGAAGAAACACTCCAATTAAGTGAGCTGATTTGGCAAGAGTCCAAACTAACCAGAGAGTTTTGTGCGCTATTGAAACAAGTTCTAAAGCAGTTGAACATGTCATTTAACCTCCCAGTCAACATCTTCTCACAAAGCGTCAAACTGCGACAAGTGATTCTCAATTCAGAAGCGCATTTGATCTTGATAAACGACAAGAATGAGGTGGAATCTAAGGCTCTGGAGGATTATCCTTCAGACGTTGTATTCAACTTAGTCTCATTCATCATTCCAGAATTGGGTAAGTCACTGAGTCTCTATAGACAAAGAATCAGCGTGAGAATCGAGTTTTTCGACAAAGTGAATAGGGAACTAAGGAATCTGCGTAACATGTCTGAGAATCGTTCAAACAAACTTGAGAATGATAATGACAAGGTTGAAGATGGAGTAAGAAAAACACTCCTGGATCAACAAAAGAGGCCTAGTGAACAGCAAGGATAGTGAGGAGCCCAGTTAAAGATGCAGGACTGCCTAGCTACCGAAATCCGCAGTTTCTACTCATTGCGAGATTTGCGTGAGACTGTTGAAAAGGAAATTGAGCAATACAAGGCAGTGAGCGATGAATACAGTCAATGGCTAGGTTCATTCCTTAGAGACATGGAAGCAACACACGGCAACGAAGAATGGTTCAAAAAGCTATCAGCGATTCAAAAACTCCCTCAAGCAAAAGCCAAAAAAGAGATGGAGAAAGGCGGCAAACGAGAAAAACCCAAGAAGCATGGTTCATCATCAGAATGGATCTCATACAAAGATGTCATGCTTAGTGCAAGCGAACAAGGAGAGGCTGAGATACTATTTGACGCTATCGATGAAATCAACCAGAAGACAGAACAACTTATCAAAGTCAGAGGCACCGTTGAAAATTTGGAAAAATCAGCACTTGGAAAAGACATCATTTACATTGCTTACATTCACAACGGCGTGCCTGAGAAAATAGTTCTACGCCATAAACGAGACAAAGAGTTTGCGGAAAAATTCAAGTTCATAGCCGATTTTTCCATGCTGAAGGAAGTCTATCCTTAACGCACATTAGGCGCTGAACTCGAAGAAGGCATCAACAAATTTTTTCATCAGCTCGTAAGGATCGCTCACCACGCAGTTTATTCGGAAATAATTCCTAACTGCTCTGCTTTTGACTCCGATTCCTATTACGCCAGTGCCAGAGTTCTCTATTTTCTTAACACATGTGCGTAGCGTGTCTTCTGCGCCAATTTGTCCTGATGGGAAGAAGTCTGAGACCACAACCATGAGTTTGCTCTCTTCAGTTCGCTTTTTCAAAGCTTGAGTAGTTAACATCAGCGCATCGGTTAAGTAAGTCATACCGCCTTGTTTCAAGCCGCCAATTCGTGCACGTACGCGGTTATTGTAATTCTCTGAGAAATCCTTCACAACAAGAAACCTATCATTGAAGGCGAACGCACTCCAAGCGTTTTGACTTGGGAAAAGGTTGCGTGCAACTTCGCTTAGGCACAGGGCTATGTCACGAACTTCACCTGTGAAGGACTTCAGGCTGTGACTTGCATCAACAAGAATTGCCCAAGCGTCTTCTCTTGCCTGAAGCTCATCGCGGACAAAAATATCTGTTCGCTGGCTCTTGCTCGCCACAACTTGAATGGCTTCCTGCATGTCCAACGAGCCCATTTCATGTCGGTAATCCTCGCCTGTCAGGTTCTTCAACAGGCGCAGTCTATCGAGACTGCGCCTTATAGGGCTAGAAAGAACCGCCTTTCTACATATGTATTCGGAAAAATCCTCATGCGGAAACTCGAATGAGCGAAAGCGTGAACCATTTCCAAGCGATCTGTAGCTTTCCAAGATTTTCCTCTCGGCTGCTTCCTTGGATTCCCATTCTGAAAAGACTTGGGAAACTTCGTTCTCAAGTGACCTGTCCGTTAAACCGGGTGCTCCATTGTTGTTGGCTGGCACTTGAAGTGATCCGAAGGCTCGCTTCAGACTGTTTCTTATCTCCAACTCGGAGGGGATGTCATTCCCGAAGAAGATCGAACCGCTGCCATGATTTTCAGTATGAAGCAGAGACGGCACCTCTGAAACTTCGCCGTATTTCCTCAAAGCTTCATAAATGACATCTGCTGTTGCAAGCCTTTGTAGAAGAGACAAATCTGAAATCTTATGTGAGACGCCCTCATCCTGCTCAATGGTCAAGGTTTTGCTTAGCTCATTCTGAATGACTTTTTGAATCTCGTTTAGTGCGGAAATGATGTTAGCGACCTCAGTGGCCATATGGGGCGGAACATTTCCTCTGATCATGCCCATTGAATAGGTGGAAAGTAGAGAAGCCATAAAACGGAGTGCCGGGTTGAGAATCAGATGGGCAGGTTTCATTTTTAGGTACGACAGCGTGTCTGCTGTGGCAACATCGTTTATGAAGGGTGTCCAAAGCGTTTTCAATCCAGCCCTTACAACAGCGTCTTCAAGCATGCTCACAACGAAAGTCGCTAGGTCTATGTTTTTGTCCTTTGACCAATCCGTGTATGCTTCATAGTCTGACGATGCAACATGCATGGACAAGTGGAAAACAGACGCCTTAAAAACCTGCCATAAAAGCCTCTTATGCATGTCATTATTCGGGTCAAATAGCAATCCAAGATAACTTATTCGTCCGTCTTTTCTTTTGATGGGCTTCGCCAAGCAAATGACGTAACCGCGTTTTTCCCTTCCTAGTGCAGGATATTTGGCATCATCTCGAAGCAGAATTTTGATTTCCTCATGGTTTTTCTTGGAAATCTGAAACGAGGTTAACCAGACATACTCAAAAAGGTCCAAGCTCCATGCGTCCTAGGTCTATTTGCTTCCAAAAGAGGCGTGAACAACTCGTCGAACCATGCCTTGAATTTCTATGTCATCGCTTGTCATACCGATGACCGTTTCTTCGGCGGTTATCTGAGGCGTGCTACCATCAGCGATTAAAGTAGCCCAATTAATCAGGTCACCAGGCGAAGGTCCGTATGGCAGCTCACCGCTCTTGTATTGCCTTCTTAGCTCAGCGCCGACTTTCACTATCTTGACAGCGATATCCTCTGACACTCCGCTTCGTTTCTGAATAAGTGTGACTTCGTCAGGGCAGATTTTTTCGCCGACGCTCAAGTAGTCAAAGTTTATCCACACGGACATTCTGCGTCTGAATGCAGCGTTTAATGGTTTGGTGCCTGCGAACTCACCTGAAAACGGGTTCATTGATATAATTAGGTATCCGTACGGGTGGCGGTGGACGATTTCGTTGTCCTTTTCAGTGAGCACCATGTGTCCACGGGTATCCAAGAGTGGATTTAACCGAGTTGCAACGTCCTGTTTCATCATGTTTGCTTCGTCCAGGTAAAGGACGCCGCCGTTCCTGCACCACATGACGATTTGACCGTCGATCCAGTTCTCTTTCCCGAGTCCGATGTATCTGCCAAACATGTCGTATGTGGAGGTCTGAAGCCCACAGTTGATCTCGTACATGGGGAGCCCGCTGATTTCGGCGACGATGTAGACAACATGGGTTTTTCCCGTGCCGCTGGGGCCGATTAGAGCGCATTGCTTGAAGTAATAGAGAGCCCGTATGATGCGTTCGACGTATTTTTCGCCACGGTCAACATATTCTGGTGTGTTCAGTGGAATCAGGCTTGACAACGATTGAGGGAACACGAAGTCAGGATGTAGGCTGTATTTGCCGACACCGTATTTTTCGTAAAGGGGCGACGTGTGATGTTGCTCGGGTTTTCGAATGGATAAGAGCACTTTGGCGTTGTTGACTTCGGTTCTGATCTGTGTCTCGTTGAAGTGCACTGTTTCCTTCTGTTTTTTCGCGCCTTGATGTCCGAATCCTAGGGAAGATTTTTTTTCCTTTTCGTCTGTCGTTGCAACGGAAGAAGTCATATGTGGTGCCCTTCACCTGTTGATGCTATGTAAGGATATCGTAAAACTTAAGGATTACGAAGCCATACTCTTACTTAGAACCCCATCCTTAAACAATGTGCATAGAGCCATGCTACACACAAAACAACTTTCATGTTTCAGTCTTAGGCTTGTTTTGCCGAGAAAATGGAAGACCCGACCATACTGTTTTCGTAGGGAGGAACATCAACTATTGAGCCCGTGACCAACTGGGTAGACGTTTCAGTACTGGTCGAGATCACGAATTTGTTAGCGACGCGACTAAGCGAAGGCGTCGGGTCGACAGGCGTCAGATTTGACTTGAGCGTGAAATTAGAGGAGAAAGAACGTCGAAGCGGTAGAGTCGTAGTCTTGTTCGGCTTAATTGTGAAGACGAAGCCCAACGTTGTTAAATACGAGGTTGAGGGCAGCGCTACCCTTAGCGGCAAAGACGCAATTATCGATCAAATGCTGAAGATTGATCCGAAAAGTAACGTTCCTTTTGTTTTTCATCGTGTCTACCAACATGTTTTCACTGCGATTTATATGATGGCTTCGTTCTTGGGCACAATATACCCACCTCCTGATTTGTTGTATTCAGGAAAGCAGGGTCTTCCATCAGGAGACTTGGGAAAAGAGCAGCAGGTTAACGTGGCTCAGGCATCTGCACAGTCGAAACAGGGCACCTGAGAAAAGAGAAGACAGTTTATCTCATGGCCGTGCATCCAAACGGAACAAGGTGAACCATATATTGTCTTAGAGAAGATTACCGGTGATAGACATAGATTGTGTGTGAAGGGTATCCTAGTCTTGGATTTTCACAGAAATTGTCGATTTTGACTGGTCGCCAGCCTAGTATTTCGTAGTCGTGTGAAACTACACGTGCGCCGGGTTTCAGCTCCGCTTCAAGCTTGGGTTTGACTTTGTCGTTTGCGCTGGTCGTCAGATACAATGTTACCACATCAGCTTGTGAGAGATCGATTTTGAACATGTCGCCTTGAACGATTTTGACGCGATCGTCTAAGCCAAGTTCGTTTACTCTGCCCATGGCTTGCTTGGCTAAGTCTTCTCTCATTTCGACGCCTATTGCTCTGGCACCGAATTCCTGTGCTGCCATTATCGCGACTCTGCCGTCGCCGCAGCCCAAGTCGTAGACAATCTCGCCTTGTTTGATCTCAGCTACGGTAAGCATCTGTTTGACCACAGGTAGAGGTGTCGCGACAAAAGGAGCTATGAACAAAGGTTTCATCGTCCTCCTTTGATTGGCTCTGCCGTCTTGCCTATCTCATTTTAGCTCAGGTATATCTTCTTTTCGAAAAGCACAACAACCAGAACCGTGATTCTTGGGAGCAAGCACCAGCATATTTATGGAGAAAATCATGCTACATAGTTGTTTGGTGCTTTCTTTTGAGCTGGTCTCCTAGACTCCCCGCATTTCATGCAGCTCTGCTGGCACAGGTCCAGATATTTTTCCTCGCTTTCTGTCACCATGTCTGCAGCTTTGGCGCAGAGTTGACTTTGCTCTTCACACCCAGCATCACGGCAGAGTTCAGATATGAACTTGCAGCATTCGTGGGCGTCTTTAAGGTTGAATGCCACACGATTCGTTCGTACAAGAAGGCATAGCTCTCTTGCTAGAATGCAGGTTTTGACATACTTGAATCGGCTAAGCGTCTGTTCCCGAAGCTGCTGGCGGCTTAGTTCCATCGACATAATATCCACTAATCCCTCTTCGCCACAACTACTCATCTGGGCTCTTTTATAGTTTTGGAATCAACGCTAACTACTGCTGATTCATTTTTGCGGCAGAGGTTAAGCAAACCGTCGCTTTAATGCATCCCTTTCCGCTTCGATGACCAGCTCAAAAAAGCGGTCGGAAAGAGCTTGCTGTTTTCGCAGAATATTCAACGCCTCTTGCGTGCGCACTCGACGGCCAGCAAGGGCTACCGCCGCGGCTTTACCATAATTACTCATGAGTTCGGCGGTTTCTAACGCTTGTTCCAGCCGCTTCTGTTCGCCTTTGGTCATTTTCTCTCCTTTCTTGTCTACTAGCGAGCGAATCTGTTCTTCCTCAAGGCTGAACACACCGAGACGGGTCGAGCCGCATTTTGGGCAAATGGGCTTGTCTGGCAAATCGTTTAGCCGAATCATTTCCGTGAAGTCCCAGTTTTGAGTGCAAACAAACGTGCGCACTTCGTTGAGCAGCCGGGCCCTAGCTGACTCTATGAGAATAGCCTTCATTCGCTCACTTGGAATTAGGTCGGTTTTCATGCTGACCCGTTCAATGCCGACTCGTGCTACAGGCGACGCTGTGCCCCTGTTGTCGATTTTAACAACTTCAATCTTGCCTGACTGGATGTCGCCGAGAACCTGCAGCAGTCGCTGAAGGTCGAGATCCTTGGTGAAGACTTCCTTCAACGCCTCTTCATAAATGACTGAGCCTTCGAAACTCTTGACAAGACTGCGCAGGCTGACTGTGCTAAAGTCAGCCCATTTCTTGAGTGCGCCAAATCGTCTAGCTACATGAATCATTCTGCGCTTGAACAATCCAGTCTTAACAGTGGCGTTGGTTAACATCTCTTGTACAGTGGCTTGCGGCATTTGCTTCAAGTCGTTGAACAACGAAATCAACTTCTCCGTGTTGGCTGTGCCCATGGTTTGAACGAATATTCGGTAGGGATCATGTTGAACCGCCACCGAGGCGCCTGTCTGCTCTGACAAGATGTGCCCGAGCAGTTGAGCTAATGCCCGATTGGCAAGCGAGCCGAAGTTAGCGTTGACTATAACGAAATCTTCCCAATCTTCCACTACCAATCTCCTATCTGTCGGCACCAATAGTTCGCGTTGCACATGCTCAACTGTTTCCAAAATTGCCCTAGATACTGTGTCAGCGTCGGCAGGATACCTTCTAGCCAACTGCTCTGCAACTTCTTCGGGTTTGGCACCTTTCTTGAGTTTCTGTTCCACGAAGCCTCTTATGGACCCAACTTCCTGCGCCACTTCAAAGGGCACTGGAATCTCTTCCCCAATCCAGCTGGGTATAGCACCTGTGGGATCGTCGACTGATTTAACGTAAAGTTTGTCGCCGAAGACCTGGGTGATTTTCCAAGGGCTGCCTCGAATGATGAATTTAGTGCCTGGTTTGCCGTATTCTGCCATGAATGCTTCGTCCAAAACGCCGATAGCGACGTCCGCCGACTCGTCCACGACCAAATATTGCTTCTCTTCTGGAATCATGGACAGATTCTCGAAGTAATATTCGTACAATGCTTTGGTGCGGCGAGGCCTGATAGCGAGCTGATCCTCGAAAGAGACCCATGCCAAGCGAGGGAACCGTGAATGCATGTAGGTCAAAACTTTCTGTATGTCTTCTGTGGTCAAGTCAGCGTAGGGGTAAGCGTTTTTGAATATGTCATAGATTTCGTAGAAGTACCAGCGTTTCCTTCTCATTAGCAAACCGATGATTTGATGGGCTAATGCGTCATACGGCTTATGCGGTATGTCCACTGGCTCAAGTTGTTCGTTGTAGGCCATGCGAGCGGTGACCATTGCTTCTAAAGTGTCGTCTGAGTCCATGGTGATTATGATGCCATTGGCGATTCGGCCTATGCGGTGTCCACTTCTGCCTACTCGCTGAATGAGCCGTGTCACTTGTCTAGGACTCATATACTGAATCACCAAGTCGATGCGTCCTATGTCGATGCCCAATTCCAGTGAACTTGTGGCAACCAAGCCCTTCAAGGCTCCCTCTTTCAAGCCCTTTTCCGCTGCTATACGAGACGGCTTAGCCAGAGAACCATGATGAATCGAAACTGGAAAGTTAACATCCCACACTTTGAAACGGCTGGCTAAAACTTCAGAAATCGCCCGTGTGTTTGTGAATAAGAGCACAGACTTCTGTTTTTCGATGTACTGGCGAATTAAGCGCAGTCGTGCTGCGACTTCGGGATGCGTGAACAAGGTTGAGGCTAATTCCGTGTCTTCAGGCTTAGGTTGAGGAAACAGGATTTTCAGTTTTGTTTGGCGTGCAACAGGCACCTTTACGATTTCTACTTTGCCTCCAGCACCAACTAGGAATTGCCCAACTTTTTCTGGGCTGCCGATTGTGGCTGACAAGCCGATAAGTTGGAAGTCTTTACCTGTTATCCATTTTAGCCTCTCAAGCGCCAACGTGAGTTGACTGCCTCTTTTGCTGTCCGCCATCTCGTGCACTTCGTCGACTACTACCCAGCGTACTTGTTGCAGGTGTTGGCGCATGATCCAGCCGGGCAGAATAGCCTGTAACGTTTCGGGTGTGGTAATCAGGATATCAGGGGGGCTGCGTGATTGACGCGTTCTCTCCTGTGTCTCTGTGTCTCCATGTCTAACTGCCAGTTTTATATCGAGGTTGTTGCACCACCATTGTAAACGTTCAAGCATGTCACGATTCAAGGCGCGGAGAGGCGTAATATAAAGAACCTTTATTCCTGGTGGGTGCTCAGCAGCCGTTAGTAGCATGTTGAGAACAGGCAGAAAAGCAGCCTCCGTCTTTCCGGTGGCTGTGGGCGAGATCAAGAGCACGTTTTTGCCCTCTAAAATCCATGGTATGGTTTTTTCCTGAGGTTCTGTGGGTGTTGAAAATCCTCGCTGCTCAATCAAGCGTCGAATGGGCTTGACAAGTAAGTCGAATGCCGTGGGTTTCTTGGTTTCAGCTGTTTCCATTGGTTACCCAAGGTTTCCTTAAACGAAGTGCATTGATACAACAGTAGCCTTCACTAAAAGGGTTTTGGAATCCAATGAACAGCGGTAAGCTTATTTCTGATGCGGCATTTCTTAACGTGATTTTGCGGTGAAGGCGCATGGAGATAATAGTGCACCTACTGATTATACTAATATCGCTAATAATCTTGGACCAAGCGAGCCATCTGACAATAACTAATGCCCTCAAGGTCTCCGACATCACTCAACTCACTAAGACTTCGATTGGCTTCAGCCTCCTTGCTTTTTCCACATCTCTGCCTGAACTAAGTGTTGCGTTTATTGCGGCTTTCACAGGCGAAGCCGCGGTTTCAGTTGGAAACGTTTTGGGCTCAAATGTAGTGAACGTCAGCCTGATAATAGGGCTGGCAGTATTGCTCCTTTCCTTGAGGCACCCCCACAAGGTTAACATTGTTTCCTCATTTGCACGTGAGGAACTTAGCAGCCTTTACTTCGGGCTGTTTATATCTTCAATAATTCCACTTACGCTTGTATACATAGCCGCCGCCAGCTGGTTCGTAGGCCTAGTGCTGATCGCGATCTTCGTTTATTACACATATCAAATGTCAAGGATACGACTTCCACGAGAAGAGGGAAAAATCGTCTCTGAGGATGAAAAAAGGAAGCTTAGAAAATACCTTTTCACCGTATTCCTAGGAGTTTTAGGCGTAGTTCTAAGTGCGTATTTCCTTGTGGAATCTGCTGTTGCAATAGCAGAATCCATAGGAGTACCTGGATCTTTAATAGGTGCTACAGTGATTGCTTTCGGCACAAGCCTTCCCGAGCTCACCCTAGATTTAAGGGCTTTTCTTAGAGGCCATCCGTCGCTGGCTTTTGGTGACATTGTTGGCAGCAGTTTTGTGAACATAACGCTGATTCTTGGAATCACGTTTTTTGTTCCAATGTTGCTTGGGTCACCGATCTCTATGGACATGCGTGTTTTCCAGAATCTTGTCATCTTTTCGCTGATTACAAACTTGTTTTTTTGGTATTTCCTATCCATGGGCAGACTGAGTTGGAGAGAGGGCGCCATATTCTTGTTCATTTATCTGCTCTTCTTAGCGACAACGTTTGGTGCGATTCGACTGCAGCCACCGTTGACTTAAAGCGGCTTCAAGCTAACCGATTTGAAAGCGCTGTTTCTGTCAACCATTATTAACCGAAAAGAAAGTAAACAAGCTAGCTCTGATGTCATAAAAGCAGTTGCTCTTTCGGGTGATGCGGTGACACAGTACTTGGTGTTTATAGTTTTGAAAGGCAACAAGACGAAACGGTTGAAAGGTCATATTGTCCCCAAGCGGATTACTGCAAACAATGCCACCGCGGCTGTGCAAAAAGCTACAAAAGGCAAAGTGTTTGAAGAAGAAGGTTTCGAAATACTTACCGTTGAAAACATATGAAGCTTAGACTTCGGGCAAAATAAGCCACTCTCAGACTAAGAAATTTTCGGAACACATACTAACCCTACTCAAACCCATTTGCATGCAACCAGCAAAGTTTAAATAAAATACTCTTGTCATGGTAGATAGCCCAATAATAAAATGGACGCCAAACCATGTCTGCAAAGGAATTTCAACACATCGTCCGAATCGCAGGCACAGACCTAGATGGCACGCTAAAACTAAACTATGCCTTAGCCAACATAAACGGAATAGGCATAACCTTAGCCAACGCTATAATCAGAAAAGCCAACATAAACCCAGACATACGAGTAGGATTCCTCACCGAAATCGACCTCGAAAGACTCGAAGATGCCGTAACCAACCCAAGCAGACACGGCATCCCCCCGTGGATGCTAAACCGACCAAAAGACATGGAAACAGGAAAAGACCTCCACCTAACAGGCGCAGATCTAAAGCTTCGCATCAAAACTGACATAGAAGAAATGAAAAACCTCAAATCATGGCGAGGCTACCGCCACGCCTACGGACTACGAGTCAGAGGTCAACACACCAAGACAACGGGCAGATCGGGCAAAGCCATGGGTGTAAAGAAGAAAGAACTCATAAGAAGAGAGGTCAAAGAGTAAAATGGGCGACCCGCGAAAACAACGCCGAAAATATGAAACTCCACGTTTTCCATGGCGAACCGACGTTCTAAACGCTGAACTGCGATTAATCGGCCAATACGGACTGCGAAACAAACGTGAGCTTTGGCGCCACAAAACCACATTATCTAGGTTTCGTGAAATCGCTCGATCACTATCGGGCATGCCAGCCGAGCAACGCGAGCGACTGGAGAAACAACTTTTAGACAGGTTGAACCGACTCGGAATCTTGCCGGAAACAGCAGCACTTGACGATGTTTTGGACCTTTCATTGGAAGACCTCCTAGAGCGACGGCTACAAACCATGGTTTTCAACAAGGGCTTAGCCAAATCAATCTACCAAGCCCGACAACTTATCACTCATGGGCATGTTGCCATCGACGGAAAACGTGTCCCATCACCTAGCTACATAGTTTTAAGAGACGAAGAAGCAAAACTCGCGTACGCCCCAACAAGCAAGCTATCAACCCCTAACCATCCACTACGGGCTGCCGTAAGCGCTGAAGGACAAGCGAAACCTGACCTTCGAGGCGGCCGACAAAGAAGAGAAGGCGCGGAGGAAAGAGCTTGAGCAAGAAAGTCGATAAATGGGCGATTGTACGCGTCTACAGCTCCTACAACAACACGCTCGTTCATGTCACTGATCTGTCAGGTGCTGAAACTATAGCTCGCACCAGTGGTGGCATGTTCGTCAAAGCGGACAGGTTAGAGTCGTCTCCATACGCTGCCAGTAGAGCAGCTACACATGCTGCCACGGTGGCTAAGGATAAAGGCATAACCGCCATACATATAAAAGTGCGCGCACCGGGCGGCTCTGGACCAAGGACACCTGGGCCAGGCGCGCAGGCTGCTATACGAGCTTTAGCTAGAGCGGGATTCCGCATAGGACGCATCGAAGAAGCCACGCCAATTCCCCATGATGGAACCAGAAGAAAAGGCGGACGCCGCGGACGTAGGGTTTAAACAGGAGAATTCGTTCTTTGCACATCAAAATTGTTGACAAGAATGATTTTTTCGCTCGTTTGATTGTCGAAGACGTTGACTCTGCGTTCATGAATTCGTTGCGTCGAGTCATTGTTGCCGAAGTGCCAGCTATGGCGATTGATGATGTTGTGGTTGTTGAGAATTCGTCTATGTTGCACGATGAGATTCTGGCGCATAGATTAGGCTTCATCCCTTTGAAGACTGATCTCGGCTCTTACAACCTGCCTGAAGATTGCTCATGTAAAAGCGAATTGGGCTGCAATCTTTGTCGAGTTTCTTTGACGCTTAATGTCGAGGCCGAGGGCGGTGGTAGAACAGTATATTCTGGCGACTTGGTTTCAGAAAACCCCCATGTCATGCCTGTGAGTGACAAGATACCGATCGTGAAGCTGGCGCCTGATCAACGCTTAAAACTAGAGAGTTACGCAAGGCTTGGTAAAGGCGGTAAGCATGCCAAATGGCAGCCAGTGTCAATGTGTGCCTACAAACATTTTCCAAAAGTGAAGATTAACGAGAAAGAGTGCGATTCTTGTGGCAAATGCATGGATGTATGTCCCAAACGGGTGTTGTCTGTCTCTGAAGGCGGAAAGAAACTCGAGCTTCACAACATCATTGAATGCAACGTATGCCAAGACTGCGTGGGTGCCTGCCCTAAGAGTCCACCAGCCATCGAAGTGTCCTGGGACAAAGACGCTTTTGTAATGGACCTCGAATCAACAGGAGCTCTTGAAGTCGATCAGATAATCTCTGAAGCCGTTAAAATCCTTGATAGAAAATTCGAGTCATTCTTGGAGCAGTTGGCGGTGAAGAAAGATGAGGCAAGTCAAGTCGCAGAATCCTGAGTTGCTTACGCTCATCCGCTCTTTGAGGAAAAGAGCCAAAGAGAATGATGCCGTCATTTGGCGAGCCGTGGCTAACAACCTGTCCACGTCAAAACGCAGACGTATAGCCGTAAACCTCAGCCGCTTGAACAGATGTACTAAAGAGAAGGAAACAGTGGTGGTTCCAGGCAAGGTTCTAGGCGCTGGCAGGTTAGAGCATCCGTTGACTGTAGCTGCGTTCGCTTTCTCGGCTGAAGCCCGCTCCAAGATTGCGCAAGCTAAAGGCAAATGCCTGCCTATCACGGAACTGCTGGAGGACAATCCCAAAGGCAGCAACGTCAAAATAATGGAGTAGAAAAGCCATGGCAACTGATGAGACAGCAAAGAGCACAATCGTCGATGCTTCTGGGCTAATTCTTGGACGAATGGCCAGTATAGTGGCTAAGCGTTTACTCTCAGGCGAACCCATCATTATCGTAAACGCTGAAAAGGCCATTCTGTCGGGCAGAAGGCTAAGCCGCGTGAAGGAGGCTAAAGCCTTTCTTGACATTGGCCACCCAGGCAAAGGGCCTTTTCATCCCAGGAGACCAGACCAGATTGTTCGCAGGAGCGTTCGAGGTATGCTTCCTCATCGTAAGCCTAAGGGAGTGAACGCGCTGAGGCAGCTCAAGGTTTTCTTAGGAGTACCGGTTGAACTGAAGACGACTCCTTTCCAGACTATTTCAGCGGCTCAAGTGGGCAAGCTGAAGTGTCCCTACATCACAATCGAAGAGTTAGCTAAGCAAATCGGATACAAACCAGCAGGTGAGTAAAGCGTCAAGCGCAACGAAGGTTCTGTTAACGAGCGGCAAACGCAAGACAGCCATTGCAAGAGCCACAGTAAGAGCTGGCAAGGGCAGAGTGCGAGTCAACAATATCCCAGTTGAGATTTTCGAGCCGCGAATTGCTCGGGACAAAATACTTGAACCCCTGCGTCTTGCAGGCGACAATGTTTGGAGGCAGTTGGACATCGACATAAAAGTGTCTGGCGGCGGGTTTATGGGGCAAGCCGATGCTGCGCACACTGCTGTGGCAAGGGCACTGTCGCGCTGGACAAAGAGCTCTCATCTGCAGACCTTGTTCACGGAATACGACCGCACCTTGACTGCAGGTGACCCCCGTCGCCGAGAACCAAAGAAGTTTGGCGGTCCAGGTGCTCGAGCTAGAGATCAGAAAAGCTATCGCTAGGCTGCTGTTTTCTGTCATTCTTGAACATCGTATTCCAAGAAATCTGAAATCAAGTCAGCCACCTGTTGCGCCCGCCTGTAGGTTGCTTCAATATAGATTTTGACTGAATATTCGGACTTAACAAATCTATTATTAATCGCTGGCATTAGCAAGACAACGCGGAATGAGACAAAATGGAAGGGCTTAATGTTCTCGGCTTAGCCGACTCCTTAATGCTGGCAATTGTCTATGGAGTGGGGCAGCTGAGTTCCGAGTTTTTCACCATCAAAAGCATCCGTCTGAATCGCTTTGGTTGTGGGGGTTACATGGCAGTTATAATGAGTCTACTAGGTCATAAGAAGGAATCTTGACATGCAGAAAACAACAAAAACAACAGAGCACGGTGCGACAGAACGTGTCCGCGATGAAAGGCAATCAGAAGACGAAAGAAACGGGATTGTCCATGATTCAATAAATGGTGAGCTTCGACAATGCGGAGCACGACGCATGATAATGAACCCTCTGGCGATGTGCGACAAACTGGACAAAATGTTTGGAAGCGGCGCCGAAGCAATTGTTCACTACATGTTGTCCGAATCTGGGCGAGACACGTTTGACACCATGATGAATAACAATCAAGGCAAGAGTCGTGGCGAGCTTCTTAAGACGCTGGTCGACTTGCAGCCTTCTAGCGGGTGGGGTTTTGTCTCTCTGACCATTCTTCGCGCAGATCCTCCAGTTGTTGATATCGTGGTTAGGAATCCACCTGTCAAGGCTCTAAAAGGCTCACAAAAACAAATCATTGGCTCCTACTGGGCTGGCGTTCTTTCGAGATACTTCAACCGTCAATTAATGAGCAAGAATCATAGTTACAGCGCTGAAAAGGACGAATTCAGCTGCACAATCACAGTGTGAGTAGATGCGGGAAAACGAGGTTGAATGTAAATACAACGAGTTGAGGAGAAAAAGCAGATGGCTAAGAGTCTAAGCGCGGAACGATCTGAAGTCTATAGAGACCGCCGCGCACAACTGATTCTTGGCAAACTCCTCAGCGGTGAGATTGATAGGTTAGACCCTGTTTTTGATCCGAAGCATGGATACACGTATCCTCTTGTTGAAGCTGTGATAGGCGACCCAACTGCTGCTGAAGGGTTCTTAAATCATCTTCATGATATCGGCATTTTGAAGAGAGAAGTCTTTGACAAGGTTATTAGCTGTCCCAAATGCAGTTCAAGCAGCGTTTCTGTCAGGTATTGCTGCCCATACTGCAAATCTTTCAACGTTAAGAAGAGTTCTCTAGTCGAGCATATTCAATGCGGTTATATTGATGTGGAAGATCGTTTCAAACAAAAGGAGAAACTTGTCTGCCCCCGTTGCCACAATGAGTTAAACAAGCCTGATGTCAACTACAGAAAGGCTGGTGTCTGGTGTGCATGCAACGACTGTAGCAAGAATTTTGACATTCCTGTCACATCACATTTCTGCCGAGAGTGCAAAAGCATCTTTGTTTTTGAGGATGCCATCTACAGAGACGTGTATTCCTACATCCTGAATCAAGACGTGATGAAAGAGGCTGGCTTGGGCTTCATTATGGTATCGCCTCTCCGAGACTTGTTCCAGAATCTAGGTTTCAGCGTTGAGAGTCCAGGTTTCTTGAAAGGAAAGTCGGGCGCTAGCCATATGTTCGACATTGCCGCTTGGAAAGGCAGCGTTACCCGTCAGGTAGTTGTCATTGATCTGGCCATTTCTGGAGAGGATGCTGTCTCGGAACAAGCCATTATTGCCATGTTTGCCAAGGTGTATGATGTGGCCCCTGACCGTGCTGTGCTGATAGCCATTCCAGGAATGAGTGAAAACGGAAGGAAATTGGCCGGACTCTACAAAATTGAGTTGATTGAGGGCAGGAGCCAAAAAGAAGCTTTGAAAACCTTGGAAAAGGCTATGGGTTTGGTTCAAATAACATCTGAACCTCGTTTATCTTAGCCGCCCGTGTAGACGCCGATGTTGCCTCGTTCACTAACAACTCTTACAGTGTACTGTCCAGTTGGCAAAGAAACGTCCAGCCGAGTGTAGGATAAAAGCTCGCCTGAATTGACAAATGTATCTGTCTCGTATCGTCTATGTATTGTGGCATTATTGACCCAAATGGACACCAGATGCGCTGTGCGTGAGCCCTCGTTCTCGAAAGTGAAAACCGCGCCGTTGACTACAGCTCTAACGGCCAGATAGTCTATATCGACGTTTGTGCGCGTTGAATCGGGTCCTTGATCGCGAACTTGAACCATGATTTTGCCGTCGTCCCGAACATAACTGCGCCATTTGCTTGTGAGGTTTACTGCGTAGTAATTCCAACCAGCACTAGGCAAACGACCTGTAGTTGAGTTGAAACCATTGTCACTGTATGTTTTTGATGTCCAGTTGTAAGTCCTTAGGTACCATCTTTCGCCGACGTCATCAACTGCGAATCTTAGTTGAATTTCCACACTTTTGATTGCTGTTAAAGGATAACTTGACACGTCTATTGAAAACGTTCCATTGACGTCGAGTCCGCGCGGTGGAGGCGACTCCCTGAATTTCTCGAACCTGCCGTCAACTGCTTGAGTGTCCAAATAAGAGCCGCTGACTAGATTGCCGTCGCTCACCTGATACTCGCCTTGGACTGTGAACCATGAAGAACGAGTTATTGGTGAAACGTTACGTATGCTCAGAGTTTCCTGTGTTCTCTCCCAGTCCAGCTGGTTCATCTGGTAACTCCATAGGACCACATTGGCAACGATAACAACTAGAATTACGAGGCTGAGCACAACCACTATTATGTTGCTCAATCCTTTTCGGTCTTGCCTGAAGTCATGCAGGTGACTTGTAATAGTCTGCAACTTGAGTTCCCCTGCTCGAGACTATCTTTATGTAGTAAACCGTGCTCTGCGTCCAAGCGAAGGTTAGGTTTGTCCAGCCGTGCTCAAGTGGCCCCAGCTGAAGCGAAGCATATGACCGCGTAACGTAGTCTACAAACACTCCTGCTACGGTTATGTGCGTTTTTCCCGTGTTACGCAAGTAAATTGAAATTCCACCTGATCTGAACCAAACGTCTTCAACAATGAAGCGTTCACCCATAGTTTCACGCATGTTTCCTGTAATCACGTACGTTGCAGTTATTGATATGGACATGCCCGCAACAGCGATAATCAATAATAGAACGTTGCTCAATACTGGCGTAATCGCCTTGTTGTTCCGCCATAGCCTGAACATGCCCTTTGCCTCCTCAGATCAAGAGTTTAAGCGCAATGTATCCCGCCAAAAGCAAGATCACACTATGCTTCAAGCCAGCGCTGACCGTTCCTTCACCCATTTTTCCTGCAACTAATCCACTGAACAAGGCTTGGACCGTGCTCATGTGGAAGAAAAGCCGCCTTGCTTCGTCGGTAGACATGAGTCCGACGTTTAAGGTGGGCAACTCGCTCATTTGAACAAAAAAAGTTGTGAACAGCATTATCACAGTGAAGAGGAAAACGAAGAAAGCTACATAAACAATCGCGACGTATGGGCGTGTCTGAGCTTGGCGTTCTTTCTCAGCTAGCAATGTAGACTGAACGAATTTGCTCATAGGTTCAAACACCTTTTCCACGTGACCGCCTGAATGGCTGGCTTCGATGACCAATGGAACACTGCGTTTGGTCAAAGATGTGTTGACTCTTTCGCCAAACGATTGAATCGTCTCTTCGAAAGACTTGCCCCAAGACATGTGTGCTACCATGCGCTTCAATTCTGCTGTCAACGAGCCGTAACGGCGTTTACTCGCTTCTTCAACTGCCTGTGTTAGGGTCATGCCAGTTTTCTCCGACTGAACAATAGCACGGTACAAGTCTGGCAGATGCTCATCAATTGAACGCCGCCAACGATAGTCCGCATAGTCTAGTACAGCTGATGGAAACATGGCGATGACAATGGCTAGAACTACGTATTCATCGAAAATCGGCAAGCCCCATAACCTAACGATCGCTGTGAAAAGCACCACTACTGCTAACGCTAGCGAAACGATCCATGCGATCTGTTTTTCTCGTTTCTCCACTTTAGGCATAGGTTTTATTCTCATCGTTTAGGCGAAACCATGTCAAGCATTATCAAGAAGATAACTGAGCCCACTGGAATACCCAAATAGGTCAAGAGATACAACAGCAGTCGAGGGTTCATCAGTCCAGGCATCGCGCCACCAAGCATAGCCATAACCGCAAGCATGACAACCATGATTAAAGGACCTGCAACCAACAGGACTACATAGAACTCTGCTAGAACGCCTAATGTGTCTCCCAAGCGTCTAAGCGCAATTCTCTTCAACCTCATGTACTGAGTTGAACGCTCAGAGAGATACTTTCCCAGCTCGCCACCTGAATGCATCGTGGCTATGAAGCCCTCAAGTAGCTCCTTGAACTTCTCTGATGGAGTTCGCTTGGATACAGAATCCAAGGCTGAAATTATGTCAACTCCGAACAATTCAACATCTCTGACAACATTCTTAGCTTCCTGACAGATTTCCAATGAAGCATCAATCTTCGCCAAAGAACGAAACATCTGAGCGGGAGGCACACCCGCACCTGCAAGAATAGAAAGATAGCCCGCTGTAAACGGCAAGCCATCTTCAAGATTTCGTTTTACACCATCCGCTTTAATGACGGGATATAGATAAAAGCCAATGATTGAAAATGCTCCAGCGAACAAGGCCGCACCAGCAGTGTAGAGAAAAGCCAGCATTAGCGATAGGCGGAAAACTAGAAGCGAAACCAGCGGCACAACGACACAAACCGAAACAGACACCAGTAAAGTCGTAAGGACAGCTAGGCTAACGTAGCCCTTGAAACTCACTTTCAAACCTGATTTCTGCAGGTTAGCATCTACATCTTTGAAAAGCGGCAGTAGCCTAATAGTCTTCTCACCCAATAAACGGTACGCAAAAACCTGCGGCTTTGCCGAAGCCGCGGAACCAGCTTCAATCTTCTTCGATACAGAGTTTGAACGACTAACAAGCGAAGTCCAAAGGGGGCGCATTGCATTCTGTAACTTTTCGTGAGCTTTTCTGAGTCTGTCCCTGATTTCAGCAAGCTTCAATCAGACACCCACTTTGGCTTTGTGGTAAATGCGAGTCGGATCGGCGTAGTACTCTCGGATCACATTGGCTACGTCGGTATACCTTCGGATTTTATTCGTTACCATCCACTCAAGCACGGTTTTCCTCATCTGCAATTCATTCTGAGCGTCCTGCGTTGAAATGCTTAGTTTTCTCATAATCCTTTCCAGAACGTAGCTTCGTCCAAAATAGGTGAAAGAATCGGTGCCAGCATCCCAGCGATACACATCGTTTGTGAGCAAGTCTTTGGTTCTTGGATCCAGTCCAACCATTTCGGTTACTGAGAGGGCTCTCCGTGCTGGTTTGCCTGCGATTTCAGTTCTGCCTTCCACTAGTATGATGTCTATCATAGGCAGTAGCGATCGTGGTATGTTCATGGGCTCGGCCTCTAGCCGACGAAGCGCCGACTCAACTGATTCACCGTGAATGGTACACATACCCAAGTGCCCTGTTGCCATGGCTTGGAAAAGTGTGTAAGCCTCTTCGCTTCTCACCTCGCCTACAATTATATAGTCGGGTCGTTGCCGCACAGCTGCCTTCAGCAGGTCAAACAGAGTAATGCCCGTGTGCGCTTTTTCGCTACCAGTTCGAACCACAGAAGGAATCCAGTTCTCATGCGGCAAATTCAGCTCAGCAGTGTCTTCTACGCTGACGATCTTGAATTCTGGCTTGATGAACATGGATAAGCAGTTGAGTAGTGTTGTTTTTCCCGCAGCCACTCCTCCTGCAACTAGCACTGAGGCTCTATTTTCGATAGCGAACCAAAGGTATGCCGCTAGTCCGGCGGACAACGTTTTGAACGTTAGAAGATCTGAGATAGTTAATGGGTCAACTCGGAATCGACGTATTGTGAAAGTTGAACCTCTGCGGGTGATTTCGCTTCCGTAGGTCAGCTGGATTCGGCTGCCATCTGGAAGCGAAGCGTCAAGCAAGGGAGATGCAATGGAGATCTGCTTGCCTGCGAGAAACGCCAACCGAACTATAAACGAGTTTAACTCTTCAGCGCTTTTGTAT
>Ga0315309_1000405_pt1 | contig 26097 bp, 25 predicted proteins | sample TDP4_MG_FD_203080 | JGI IMG/M metagenome (GOLD analysis project Ga0315309, IMG submission 203080) | Freshwater sediment microbial communities from Lake Towuti, South Sulawesi, Indonesia - TDP4 | ecosystem: Environmental > Aquatic > Freshwater > Lake > Sediment | place: Indonesia: South Sulawesi...
AAATAGGCCCCTTCAACCTTCTCGACAGTAAAAAGATGAAAAACTTAACAGAGGAGAAACTTTCACGATACGGCTTCAAAACCGATGTCGAGCGAGAAGTCAGAGAACTCTCAGGAGGAGAGAGACATATTCTGGCCCTAAGTAAGGCTATAGAAACCAACCCTAAACTCCTACTGCTAGACGAACCCTTGACAGGCCTGTCGGAAAGAGTTATTAAGGAAATTCAGAGCTTTCTAGTGAAAACCAAAGAGGAGAAAAACACTTCAATTATCATTGCCACGCCATGGTTTGATCAAATCAGCAATTTAATCGATGAGGTAATAGTCTTAACGAGGGGTAACATTGTTGCCCATTCCACGCGTGAATCCGCTGATAGACTGGAAATCTTCAGATTGGCGAAGAGCTTGTTGCATTAGCTATGAGAAAAACATAGGAGTTTAAGTTTATATATTAACATCTAGAGCTGTGCACAGTTTAGTCATTATGGCTTGCATGCTATATGTGATTATGAGCGGTCTGGGTTTAGCCCGCCTGCACCATGCTTTTCAGTCTTTTAGGTTCACCATGCCTGTGTCATGGCACAGTTGAATGGCTCTTGACAACATAGAAGCTGCAACATTTTCTAAGTCTATCTTTACTTGTGATAACTTTGCTCATAGCTCGAAAACTTAACTATTCATTTTCCTACTATTCTTTCTAGGCGGCTAGAATGCTTTTGAAAGATAAGGCTGCAATTGTAACAGGAAGCGGCCGCGGGCTTGGCCGCGCGATAGCTCTTCGTTTTGCTAGGGAAGGTGCGAAATTAGCGATAGTAGACCTCGACAAAGAGAGAGGTTCGACTGTTCTAGAGGAGGTCAAAGGTTTGGGAGGTACAGGAACCTTTATTGCAACTGACGTGAGTTCGTCAAGGCAAGTTTCAGAGATGGTTGAAAAGGTCGTCGGGGAATTCGGCCGCATAGATATCTTGGTCAACAATGCTGGAATTCATGATGGTAAACCATTCTGGGAAGAACCTGAAGAACTCTGGCAGCGAATGTATAAAGTGAACGTTATAGGAACGGTTTTGCCATCGCAAGCCGTAGTGCCTCATATGATCAAAAGAAGGAAAGGTCGTCAACGTATCTTCTAAAGCCGCGGTTGTAGGTGAACCAGGCCATGCAGCCTACAGCGCTTCGAAAGGAGCCGTGCTAGCTTTGACTAGAGCGATGGCTATTGAACTGGCGTCTTACCATATAACAGTGAACGCTGTTTGCCCTGGACCTATGTACACAGATATGTTGCTAGCAGCGATGCCGAAAGAGTCTGACCGAGAGGCATTAGCAGCGGTAACTCCACTGGGCCGATTGGGCCAGCCAGAGGATCTGGTAGGGATCATACTGTATCTGTCTAGCGAGGAGTCAAACTGGTGTACTGGTCAAGCCATTTCGGTCGATGGCGGATTGTCCATTCTAAAATAGAGGGTAGTGACCTCTCTTAGTCGAGCATAGTGGAAGTGAAGGTTTTACGTTGCGCGATGTTTCGGAGTTAATGAAAGCACCGATATAGGACGGGGCGCCGCATCGGCGGAAGAGGCGTCATAGTGGCGCACTCGTTGGCCTTAACCGTAAGCTCCAATATCTTGTCTCTTGTGAGAAACCTAGTTTCGTGGCCGATGCGTCCAAGTGCATCGGAGCTCAGAGACATGGATTTGTAGTCGTCAAAAGTTCTGAAGAAGCACTTGACGCCATATTCTTCAGGTCGGGTGGCCATAGGACAATTCGGGTCGATCACGTAACGAAGGGGAGGAAAGACGCGGGTCCAGATTTTGTCTGACATTTTCGCGAGAACATTCTTGAACATGCGAAGGAAATCCGCGGTTTCTTCTGGAAGACCTACCATGTAGTAGATATCCGCTTTTACACCGAGGTCTTCACAGTCTTCGATCGCGTTCATCATTTGGGAATTCGTGAATCCTCGACCAGCAAGCATCCTCACTTCGTCGGAAGGCGACTCTGGCGAGATCGCCACTGTCGTCTCATAGGAGATGCGATTCATTTTCTCTAGGAATGAGCGTGAAGGTACTCGAAAGCTTTCATTATATATACAGATATCGAGATGCCTCTTTTTGATCTCGTCGAACATTTGTGTCTGATACTTCTCCGCGCCTATTTCAGGATCGTGGCTAAGCGAGATTTGTTGAACGCCAAGGTGAGACAGCTTCTCGATATCTTCTGCAACTCTCTCCGGCGATCTAAATGCAATGTTCTCTCGACCTGTGAGTAATCTGTAGGCATTTCTGCCTCCTCCGCAGTGAACGCAATCGTACGGGCATCCTCTTGCAATGCTGAGCCAAAACCGGGGGCGCATATCCTTGAAATATCCTGATGGGGAGATTCTCATGTAGCTTTTCCAACTATCCAGTGCTGGTAGATTCGTAGGATCCAAATTATCGAGATTCTCGTTAGGCTTCATGATCTCGCTATGCTTTACTGTTCCGCCCTTTCGGTAGGCAATGCCAAGTATATCTTTCAAGTCTTTTCCATGGATAACGTTTCTTACAAGTTGACCGAAGGTCGGTTCCGCTTCCCCAAGGACGATTGCATCTATGGACCGATATTTTGAGAGAATTTGATCGTGAAACCATGTAGCGGTGAACCCACCTAGGACAACGAGGCTGTCGGGATGATATCTCTTGCAGAGATTCGCGACGTTTATTACTCCGGCTGAGTGAACAGCCCAATGGAGGTCAATTGCAAAGACTTTTGATTGAATTGAACGGATGTATTTCTCTACGTTATAAGACGGGCACAGCATTCGTTCAAGACCGAGATTAGTGAATTTTACGCTGAAGCCGTTTCTCTGCAATTCTGACGCGAGAGCGAACTCACCCATAGGCACGATGGGGTATTGATTCTCTCCCTGCATCAGCGTTGCTGGAGGATGAAGAAGTACTACGTCGTAGCTCTTCATCTGCCCTCCCTCCCATCTTTAGGTCAACTAAACAGAGTTGACGTAGGGTGAAAGCCTTAAGCTTTCAATGTATTCGAAGTAGAGGCCCAAAGCAAAGGCCATCTTGTCAACCTGCTCTTTGACAGTTTGGGTGACTATTAGATGTTGATGCCCAACGTTTAGTGTCCAAGCTTGGGACGTACAATCAATGTATTGCTTTCCATCCATAGATAGAAAAGTGTTTTCTTTCGCTTTAGCATACTCCATTAGTACAGCTCGGTGAGAATGCTAATGTCTGCGTTTCTAATAGGCGTCGACATCGGAACGATGGGAACTAAAGCTGCCGTCATGAATGCTGACGGAAGGTTGATGGCTGATGCTTATGATGAACTGAAGCTTTACTATCCAAGACCTGGGTGGGTAGAACAGTATCCAGAAGATTTCTACAGGTCAGCGATCAAGACGATACGTCAAGCATTGAAGAAATCTAGAATTAGCCCTCGCGATATTTCTGCGATAGCGTTCAGCGGCCAAATGGCAGGAGTTTCAACGATAGATAAGAACTGGAGACCTGTAACACATTACGATTCTTGGCTAGATGTAAGATGCGAGCCCCTCGTGGACTACGTCCGTAAGAAATGCGAGGAGCTGGTTATTCGAACTGTAGGGGCGCCTCCATCGATAGCGCATGGACCTAAAATACTTTGGTGGAAGAGAGAAAAGCCGAAAGTGTTTCAGAGAATTCACAAGTTCATTATGCCGGCCGTCTATGTCGCTGGACGGCTAGCCAGTCTGAAGGGCGATGAAGCATATCAAGATCACAGCTACCTGCATTTCTCCGGGTTTGCAGATGCTAGAAGATTAAAGTGGTCTGAGGAGCTCTGCGAAATATTTGACGTTCCCTTCGACAAGTTTCCGAGGATAGTGAAGCCATGGGAGATTGTAGGTGAGCTGAACTCTAGACAAGCAAAGGAATGTGGACTGGTGAAGGGAACTCCTATTGCAGCTGGAGCTGGGGATACTGCTGTAAGCTCTCTCGGAGCCGGCATAGTTGAGGTAGGTATGGCTTTCGATATTGCTGGAGCGGCTTCTGTGCTCTCAACGTGTGTTGACAAGTTCGTTCCCGATACGAAATACAAGACGATGTACCTAGCGAGGTCTGTTATCCCTGATCTCTGGTATCCTCAGGCCTACTTGAGCGGAGGAGGACTTTGCCTCAGGTGGTTTAGAGATGAGATAGCCACTGAAGAGAAAGCTGCAGCGCTTCGACAGAAACGCGACCCGTACTACGTGTTAGATGCAATAGCAAAGAAGGTTCCTCTAGGATCAGATTATCTTATCTTCATCCCTCATTTAGGAGGAAAGGTCTATCCGTATGATCCGAAAGTCAGAGGGTGTTGGTTTGGCTTCAATTGGAGCCACAGGAAAGCACATTTCTACCGCTCAATCCTTGAGGCTGTGGCGTATGAGTACGGCTACTACTTGAGAATACTGAAGGATCTCTATCCAGACGTGAAGTTTACAGAGGTTAGAGCTGTTGGGGGAGGAGCAAGAAGCGACTTCTGGAATCAGCTGAAAGCAGACGTCTTAGGAATTCCTTATGCCAGACTGAATCGCCCAGAATTCTCTGTTCTAGGTTTGGCAGTGATCGCCGGTTATTCTGTCGGAGTATTCAAAGACATCAAGTCGACGATCAAAACTTTCGTAAGACCCGTAAGAAGAATAGAGCCTCGGTTAAGATATCGTCGGTACTACGAACAATACGTGCAACTCTACTTGAAGTTGTCAGAAGCTCTACAAGGCTGTTACGCAGAACTTTTCAATATCTCGATGAGAAAGAGGCCGTCATCTTCTAGGTGAAATGCTCACTCACTCCAGAGGAAGAGTGATAGGCTGTCCTGTTTTGAGTGACTCTGCTGCGGCCAATGTGAGCTCGAGAACTGCCCGCCCATCCTCTCCAGAGGCCATAGTCTCTCTATCGTTTACGATACAATCAATGAAATGTTTATCCTCCTCTAAATATCCCTCACTGAATCGGTCTCTCCAACTGGGAAAGAACGAAGAGTATGCTCCCTTTTCTTTCGTACAAGTCACGAGTGCGTGATGCTTCAGCTCGCCAACAAGCATAACGCCTTCCGTGCCAAGTATTTCAACTCGAGCATCATAACCGTATTTGGCGGGGCAAGCTCCATCGATCATACCTAAAGTCTTATTGCGAAATCTCAGAATCACTACGGATCTGTCGTAGAAGTTTTCATACTTTTCCTTGAACTCCGGTGCAGCCAAGGCTTCAGCCTCTGCGTACAATCTTTCCACCTCAGATTCCATGAACCATCTAGCCGTGTCGAAATCGTGACTATTGACTTCAGCGAGCATTCCGATGCTGGTCCTAGGATCACAAGCCCAAGCTGGCGGTAAACCGGGTCCTCTTCCAGTAGATTTGATGAGAGTCAGTTTCCCTATTGCGCCTTCTGAAAGCTGTCTCTTCGCCACTTGGAACTCTGGGCTAAATCTTCGCATAAACCCAATCTGCAGTACTACATGCTGTCTCCTTGCTACAGAGATCATTTCATTAGCTTGTTTCAACGTCAACGCCATGGGCTTCTCGCAGAATACATGCTTACTCGATTCCGCTGCATCAACCGCTATTCTTGCATGCGTAAAAGTGGGCGTTGAGATGCAAACAGCGTCCACTTCCTTGAGCCTTAAAGCATCTCTATGATCTGAATAGTAGAACTTGGCTCCCACTTCTTCAGCACATGCCTTTGCAGCATCAATATTTGTGTCAACAACCGCTACAATTTTTGTGCCTCGAAGCTTGAAAGCATAGTTTCTCGCATGAACCGTACCTGCGCGGCCGACTCCTACCAGAGAGATACCGACTTCTCTCAACGAGATGTTCCTCAGGGTTTGATTAACGATGAAAATGATAAAAGATTATTGACGTACCAGCTCAAACTAAGCTTAAATGGATCAGAACCTGATATGAGACCGAAGGGGTCTCCTCGTGAAGGCAGTGAGACTTTACGGTGCAGAGGATCTAAGAGTTGAGCAAGTTGAGAAACCGAGAATATCAGAAAACGAGATTCTTCTGCGCGTAAAAGCAGCGATGATATGTGCAAGCGACCTTCGCTCATATAACTACGGTAACGGTCGGATGAAACTCCCTAGGATACTAGGTCACGAGATCGCGGGGGATATAGAGGAAATCGGGTCGAATGTCAAAGCTTACTTCAAGTCTGGAATGAGGCTCACGTTGAACCCGAATATTTTTTGTGGAAGATGCGTCTTCTGCGTCACTGGACGGCATGAGCTTTGCGATGAAAGGCGTGCACTCGGATTTGACGTTGATGGAGGTTTCGCCGAATACCTCCTCATTCCATACGAGTCTATCAAAACAGGCGCGATTTGCGAAGTACCTGAAAGTCTCTCCTACGAGGAGGCAGCGGTGATCGAACCGATCTCTTGTTGCCTTCACGCACAAACCTTGGTTAGAATTGCACCCGGCGACACAGTTACTATTATTGGCGCTGGACCTATGGGAATTATGCATACAATGATGGCTAAAGCTCTCGGCGCGTCTAACATAATCGTGAGCGAGATCAGTGAACAAAGGCTGCAAACCGCAATTGATTTTGGAGCCAATATAGCAGTGAATCCCGCCAAAGAAGATCTTGCTTCCAGTGTCCTTGAGGCTACAGGAGGACGTGGGGCAGATGTGATCATCGTCGCGGTTGGTTCCCAACCTGCCTTAGAGCAAGCATTCGGATTAGTGAGCAAAGGAGGACGCGTCAGCTTCTTTGCTGGTTTGCCAAAAGGAAAAGAGAATGTGGCATTAAATGCGAATATCATTCACTACAAGGAGACTCTTGTATCCGGATCATTTGGATCGACGCCATACGAGTTCCATCAAACCATTAGGCTTGCGGCTTCCGGAAAACTGAACATGAAACCGATTGTAACTCACCAGTTTGGTTTAGATAGCGCATCTCAAGCGTTTGAAACAGCCCTATCCGGAAGAGCATTAAAGGTTTGTATGAATCCCTGAATTCCATCCGTAGAGAGACACGGATCATTACCTTCAGAGAAAGCCATATCTACTTGCGATTTTTCTTCTGGTTTTGTACTTGAGGGAATGATGTTGAGACCTAAAGTAGTTTTCATAACACTTGGGAAAGCGCCGTGGGTTGATGAGGAGAACGTAGAGGCTCTGAGGGGAGATGCTCTATCGGCGATCAGGAAACAGCCTGTCGATCTATGCGTTGTCGACGGAATCCCTTACAGTGTCGATCAAGTGATGGAAGCTGCTAGACTCTTTAGGAAGGAGGATGTCGACGCTGTATTGGTTTTTCATGCTGATTGGACCTATGGCGAGTTATATTGCGTCCTTGCGAGAGAGCTGTCTGAATATCCGATGATCCAGTGGGCAATTTACGGTTCGCCGAAATCTGTTATACCGCTACCAGGATTGTTCGAATCGGCAGGCAACATGATGCGCCTAGGAAAGAAGTTCTATCACGTAATCGGGGATCCCAGTAAGAAAGATATAGTCAAACAAATATTCAAACTGGCTAATGCTGCGGCGGTCGCGAAGAAGCTGAGGCGTTCGATTGTAGGCGTCGCTGGCGCATCCAACCTCGGCATGACCGATACAGCCTTCAGCGAGTTTCACATGCGAAGGCTGGTTCCCGGCATCCTTCACCTCGATACATCTGAACTATTGATATCATTCGAGAAGATTGATGAGAATGAAGCAAGAAGAATTGCAAAGGATGTGTCTAAGAAAGTAAGGAAAATAGAGGTCAGTGAGGAAGATTTGATCACCGCCGTCAGAGGCTATCTGGCGATGAAAGCTATGGTGGAGAAATACAAACCTGACGCTTTGACCATTCGAGAATGGCCAGAGGTCCCCATCAAAGAGTTCACTATCAGTCTGGGTTGCTCCCTTCTCTCAGAGGAGGGGAAAGTCGTAGTCAGTGAATCTGACATCTCAACTACCATAACATGGCTTGTCCTGAAGCTGCTCGCAGAGAAGCCTGTGTGGGTTGGCGAATTTGAATCTGTAGATCTGAAGAAGAATAGCGCTCTATTACTACATAATTGTGAAGCACCTTTCGACTTAGCTCGCTCTCGCGAAGAAATAACGTTGGCTAATACTGGCTTCGTCGAATGGTTCAGTGGTAAGAAAGGCGGGGTCAATGTTCAACTGGAACTCAAACCAGGCAGAGTGGCTATTATAAAGATATCTGGCCGCCCTGTTGACGATAAGATAAAGGCGATAGTTACTTGTGGGGAAGTTATGAGATCCCCAAAGCCGCCATCTGGAGGAACCACGAGAGCGTATGTGAAATTCGACGCGCCACTCAAGACTTTGATTGATACATGGGTCAAAGAAGGCTTTGAGCATCACATGCTACTAGCATATGCGGATGTCAAAGAGGAAATATTGGCGCTCTGCGATTTGTTAGGCATTGAAAAGATTGTAGTTTAGCCTTATTGCGTATATGAGAGAAACACAATCATCTCATGGCAATGGAGTCGTGCTACTCGAAACGCTAAAGCGATGAATCATCTTGGGAATAAAACAAATTCTTTATGCCGATGCGTACACTAAAAGAATCGCCAAGAGAATCTCTGAAGACTACAGGGTTCCACTGAAATTTCATAAGCTGCATAACCCGGTCTTCTACGAATGGAAATCGTTCTTGAGGAAACATCTTGGAATTAAGCCAAGAATAGAGCAGAAACTTCCTCCTAACACCTTTCTGCTCGGCGGCAATAGATGGCGTCATCATTACGCTCTTGTCCTATCCGACCTGCCAATAGTCGTCCTCGACGCCCACTCAGATATGAGCTACGATGAAATGGTGCTATTCTGCCTTGTACGTCCATACAACTGGATATACTTCAAACTTAAGCAAGGGACTGAAGTCCACCTGATCATTCAGAAATTCAATTCTCTGAAACGAACGGATGTGGTGGTTCCGAAAGAGAACCTCAAGAAATTTCGTCTATACTCTTTCGGCAAAGAGAACAACTTGGCCAGAATCAGTCTTCGTGTTCTAGGATCTGAAATCATAGAGGTCAAAGATCCGGAAGAATTGCATGAGCTCTTGGCTGAGAAAAACAAGGAGATCAGTTTAGACTGGGACATAACTCGCGTCATCTCTCAAGATAGAGTCGAGAAATTGACTGAGAAAATCGCCAGAGATGGTGATGTATGCGATATCTGGCTGGACGAGGGAGAGAAAGGTAAACGGAAGACCCTTGAGGAACAAACTCAGTGTTGCGCACGTATCTTCGAAATACTTGATAACAAGTAGTGATGAGCTGGCGTCTTACAACTCTCCAAAGGCTTTTGGATATTTACATCTTCTTATATGTAGTAGCCTCACGTCAAAGAGGAAATGGCAAGCTATTGATGGAGAACTGTGCTGATGAAAGAGCATGTTATTGGTCTGGATGTTGGAACGCTTGAAACTAAAGCCATGGTCTTCAATAGAGAAGGAAAGTCACTTGGAGAAGGTGCAAGAGAGCTAGGGATGTCGTTCCCTAGAGAGGGCTGGTTTGAACAGGATCTCGACGAGATATGGATCAAAACGGCATCCGCAATCCGTGATTCAATAGCAGGAGCGAGGGTCTCCTCAAAGGAAATAGCATGCATCTCGGTGACAGGGCAGAGAGAGACTGTCTGCCCAGTGAACAGAGAAGGAAAGCCCCTGCGTTTGGCGATGTCATGGCAAGATACGAGAGGGTGGGAGATCTGCAAAACCATACGTACAACAGTTGGGGCAGAGACCGTCTATAAGATTACTGGCCTACCTGTGAATACTATGCCGTCCGCTTCAAAGATTGTTTGGACAAAGAGAAATGAGCCAGAGATCTACAAGAAAGCTTGGAAATTTATCGGAGTGGTAGACTTCATAGTCTGGAAGCTAAGTAACGAATGGGTGACAGACTATTCAAACGCTAATAGAACGATGCTTTTTGACATACGCAAGCTTGACTGGTCGAATGAGCTTCTTCGAGAATTTGGTTTGGACAAGGAAAAGATGTTGGACTTGGTCAAACCAGGAACATCGGTAGGTACAATGACTGAAGAATCGTGCAAAAAGACAGGGGTGGATAGACACGTCTCCGTAATCTACGCTGGAGGAGACCAGCAATGCTCTGCGCTTGGAATAGGCATAGTGAAACCCAAAAGAGTCTCGTGTATTCTCGGAACTTGCACGAATATTGAGGCCTTCTCTGAGAGGATACCTTTTGATCCGAAGATGTCTTTGCAAGCTCAAGTTCACGTGATGCCCCATGCATATCTTTCTGAAGGAGGAATAGGAACAAGTGGAATAATCTATCGCTGGTTTAGAGATCAATTCGGACAAACGGAGTCTCAAGTAGCAAGAGAGTTGAATGAAGATCCTTACAAGCTTCTCGATCAAGAAGCAGCGACCGTGGAGCCTGGGTCGAATGGCTTATTGTTGATTCCTTACTTTGCTGGATCGCTCTTTCCATATTGGAATGCTGAGGACAGAGGCGTACTTATCGGATTGAGATTGGATCACACTAGGAAACACTTCATCAGAGCAATATTAGAGGGAATAGCATACGAGTATCGAAGAATGGCTGAAGAAGCCGAGAGGGTCTCCAAGACTAAGATAGACACTGTCAGATTTATGGGAGGAGGAGCTAGGAGCCCTCTTTGGAATCAGATCTTCATCGATGTCCTAGGTGTAAAAGGGGAGATACCTGAAGTGACCGAGGCAGGAGCTTTCGGCGCATATATGCTGGGGGCTGTAGCTATTGGACGGTATCGCAATGTCCTCGAAGCCGCGGAGAAATCCGTCAAGTTGGGGAGAAAAATGAATCATGACTCGAATGCGCATGAACGATATAGCAAGTTTTACGGGATTTATAGGCAAGTTTACGATCGTATACAAAGTCTAGTCAATGAGATCTCTAGAGTCAGCGTCCCGTCATCTTGATGAATCTGAATTTGAAGTCGGTGAACAGGGTTCATCTCAATGTATTAGTGTTCCAGCTTTCCCAGCCAAAGCCTGTCTCGCAGATTCTAGTGAAGTAACTATCGCCTTTTTGCCTCCACTCTTGATGAACCTCATTGCTGCTTCAATCTTTGGTCCCATACTTCCAGGCGGAAACTGTCCATCTGCAAGATATCCTGCTGCTTGAGCGACAGTTATATCATCCAAGTCTTTCTGGTCTGGTCTTCCGAAGTTGATAGCGACCTTTCCAACGTCTGTAAGCATTAGAAGAATCTCTGCGCCGATCTCTCTAGCGAATAACTCTGCAGTCAAATCCTTATCTACCACCGCTTCAACACCTTCTAGGCGCCCATCCTCTCTAGCTATCACCGGCACCCCTCCACCACCCGAGGCGATCACAACAGTGCCGGTTTCGAACAGAGTCTTAATAGAGTCCCTTTCAACTATCGCGTTGGGCTGAGGTGAAGGAACAACACGCCTATACCCTCTCATCCCGTCATCGACGACAGTCCAATTCTTCTCTCTTCTTAGCCTTTCAGCTTCGAGAGCCGTATAGAAGGGTCCGATAGGCTTCGTGGGCTTCTTGAAGGCTATGTCGTTCTTATCTACTACTACTTGTGTAACCAAGGTAACGACAGGAAACTCTAGACCCGCTTTATGCATCTCGTTTCTTATAGATTGCTGTAGCATGTAGCCGATCATGCCTTGGCTCTCAGCTCCGCATACATCCAGAGGCATCGGCGGTAGGATGTCTCTGCATTTCTCATTCCTGAGAAGTATATCTCCGACTTGAGGACCATTACCATGTGTTATTGCAATTCGGTAACCGTCTTTCACTATCCTCACTATGTGTCTACAGGTCCTCTTAATGTTTTCAAGCTGTTCTTCAGCGGTTCCTTTCTCTTTATGCCTCAGAATCGCGTTGCCACCCAAGGCGACCAGAATCTTCTTCAAAGCCAACTCCTCACTCTTGGAGAAACTGATATTCACAAACAACTTCTCGCATGGGATGAGATAGACTTTTGTTTTTGGTGGAAAGATGACCTACAACGTTCCTATAATCTTGATTCTTACCCATATTTTGAAGTCGATAACTATCTGCTGTCGGACAGTCGGTTTGAGGCGGCAAAGGTTTATAGGACTGGGCGATTGTGTGAATATGGGTTCATATGAAAATCCGGTTCTGCAGTGCCTTTTTCGATGCTTTGGCCACTAGGAGTAGGCTGGATCTCGTCCTAGCCTTAAGGGATAGGCCGAAGTCGGTGGGAGAAATCTCGAAGGCCATTGCTGTGGAGAGAACGAACGTCTCGCATCAGTTGAGGCGGTTACGAGATTGCGGCTTCGTCTTTGAGACGAGAGAAGGGAAGAAGCGAATGTATTCTCTGAATAGGGAGACCGCTATTCCTATGCTTGATTTGGCCGAGATGCACGTCAAGAAATACTGCAAAGTGGAAAAGCTTGGAAGGTGTGCACAATGAATATGCTCAAGCTGTCGTCATCGGTTGAGATCAGCGTAACTGAATTCATTGATAGATTGCTTGAAGTTTCATTGGGCAAAGAGTGGAGAGCGGGATAAATATGGGTGTCATGAAAGAAGGAAATTTGAAAGGCTCAGAAGTCTATGATGAACATGCTTCACTTCCTTTTGAGTCGAAGTTTTGGCCGATCAAGAGGTATCTGGATATATACAACAAGTCTCTTGCAGACATTGAAGCGTTCTGGGACGAGGAGGCTAGAAAACTATCATGGTTCAAAACATGGGACAAAGTTCTGCACTGGGATCCCCCGTTTGCAAAGTGGTTTGTAGGCGGGCAGCTCAATGCATCCCATCTTTGTATTGATGTTCACGTTAAGACTTGGCGTCACAATAAGGTTGCATTGTATTGGGAGGGAGAGCCTGGCGATACTAAGACTTTGAGCTACTCAGATCTCTATAGAGAGGTTAGTAGATTCGCCTCAGTGCTCCAGAATCTCGGTATCAAAAAGGGGGATAGAGTGGCTCTGTATCTTCCGATGACGCCTGAGCTGCCGATATCGATGTTGGCATGCGCAAGGTTAGGGGCTCCTCACACAGTCGTCTTCTCAGGATTCAGTGCTAGTGCTCTCGCAGATAGAATTAATGATACTCAAGCCAAGGTTCTCGTCACGGCTGATGGAAGCTTTAGGAGAGGCAAACTCATACAACTGAAGAATATAGCTGATGAAACCCTAGTCAAAACACCGTCTGTGGAAAAAGTCATAGTAGCTAGGCGAGCCGGTATAGACGTTGAGATGAAGGAAGGAAGAGACTTCTGGCTTCAAGATCTACTCAAGAACGCTAGACTGTACATCAAGCCTGAGCCAGTAGAGTCCACGCATCCTTTATACATACTCTACACATCTGGAACGACTGGGAAGCCGAAAGGTATTGTTCACAGCACTGGAGGATACATGGTCTTCAACCATTCAGTGTACAAATGGGTCTTCAACATACAGGAGGACACTGTCTACTGGTGCACAGCTGACGTAGGCTGGGTAACGGGGCATAGCTCTATAGTCTACGCTCCATTGAGCCATGGAGCATCCATAGTCATGTATGAAGGCGCTCCAGATTACCCAACGCCAGCGAGATGGTGGGAGATAGTCGAGCGGTATAGAGTTACAACGCTCTACACATCACCGACCGCAGTTAGACTGTTCATGAAATACGGGGATGAGTGGCCTGAGAAACACGATCTCAGCAGCCTGAAAGTCTTAGGAAGTGTCGGCGAACCGATAAACCCTGAAGCGTGGTCTTGGTACTTCGAACATATAGGCGGAGGAAGATGCCCCATAGTTGATACATGGTGGCAGACAGAGACTGGCGGAATAATGGTCTCGCCAGCGCCTGGAATAGAACTGGTTCCGCTCAAACCTGGATCAGCGACTTTGCCGCTCCCAGGCATAGATGTTGATGTCGTCGACGAGAATGGAAAACCGGTTCCTCAAGGGGCTAGAGGATACTTGGTCATTAAGAAACCTTGGCCTGGAATGATGCTGACTATCTATGGCGACCCAGAAAGGTACAAGCAGACTTACTGGTCAAGATTCTTGGGCGCTTACTTCACTGGAGACTACGCTATCAAGGATCCTGAAGGCTATCTCTGGATTCTTGGAAGAGCGGACGACGTTCTGAAAGTCGCTGGACATAGACTCGGAGCGGCGGAACTTGAAAGCGCCGCTGTATCGTACCCAGCTTTAGCTGAAGCAGCTGTGATCGGAAAGCCAGATCCGTTAAAAGGAGAGAGCATCGTCATCTTCGCTATACTGCGGCAAGGCTACGAACCATCTGAGAAACTGACGTCAGAGCTCAAAAACCACATGAGGCAAGTCATCGGTCCAGTAGCGACTCCAGACGAGATATACTTTGTAGAGAAGTTGCCGAAAACTAGAAGTGGCAAAATTATGAGGCGAGTCTTGAAAGCTGTTGCTGCTGACAAGCCGCCAGGAGATTTGACAACACTAGAAGACGAAGCTTCGGTTGAAGAAGTGAGAAGAGCCTACGAAGAATTGAAGAAAATCAGTAAGACCCAATGATCATCGCAAAGAATCTATGGCAAATTGTTTCTTTAGAAAATGAATGAAAAAGCTCATGCATCAAAGGTTCGTCACCAAGTCTTATTGCCAGTACGAGCTCTCTAGAGCATCTTTCGATGTAACTTGCTTTCCTGTTAGCGAGTATACTGAGCCGTGCTAGTCGTCCTGATAATTCTGTATTTTAAAGATAATAATTTCTAACCAATGGCTTGAGATATGCGGCTTTCGTTCTTCAGATGATCTTACGACGACTAGGGTGACGGTTTCTCTGACGCCAGGTATCTGGCGGAGCGCATCGAATATGACAGCCTCCAAGTCTTTGTGGGTTTCAGCCTCAACCTTCACAACTAAATCGTAGACTCCGAATACGCTTGCGATCTCTCTAACTCTGTAGATCCTCTGAAGATTCTGAATCTCAGCAAAGACCTCTCGGTCTTTTCCAACGTCAACTTTGACCAAAACATATGCTCTTAGCACCATTGCTTGTCGACAACCGTTGATTAAGTAGACTGAGTGCTTTCAAACACTTGTAAAATATCTGTTAGCGCTATTCAAAACTGTTTTCTCTACCAAAAGATTGAGAGGTCGAGCTTACTGTCCAGTAAGAGCTTGCTTAGGGCAGTTGGTTGGACGCCTCTAACGTCAACGGGCATAGAGGCATCTCAGTCCTTAATTGCCTCCAAGATGCTTGCAACATTCCAGAGCTTCACTCGCGTGTAGGGTGGCATGTTTGGGTCTTGGGATATATCATCGAGGATAGTTATGGCATTCGATGCTCTTACACCTAAGCTATGCTGAGCAACTTGGAGCGCATCCATCGTATCCTTGGCAGCGCGTCTAATGTTTCGAGGCGTCGTTGTATCTTGAGATACTTCATTGAGAATGACCATGGCTTGCTTAATTCTCGATTCGTACTCTTCTTTTCTCTTGGCACGGGCAGACATTGTGATGCACCCCTCATCTTAATAACCATCAATGAATCAAAAGTTAATAGAGCCGACTAAAATCCTTTCCTGATTGCGGGGGAAGAGGAAGATGGGCGCCGAAGTTAAGAGAATGGCTGAGCTTTTGAAGGCAGGAGCGGCTATGCTCTCAGATATTTGTCCAGAGTGTGGAACGCCATTGTTCAAAATGGGGGAAGAAATCTTCTGCCCCAAATGTAATAGACCTGTTGTTATGGTGAAGTCCACTGAAGACGAGAGCAAAATAGTCACTGAACATGTGCTAGCGAATACAGAGCAGACAATCCTGACGAAAATCAGAGAGACAGATGAAAGCATAATAAGAGAGAAGGACCCGGAGAAATTGATTCAGCTTGGGAATGCTCTCTCCGGATGGTTAACAGCGCTTGAAAGAATTCGGAGACTGAAAGAAACGCCTTCATGATGTTTCTTCATATTTAGATGAGAGTATCTTTCTGATCTTCCCCGAAATCTTTTTTCCGATGCCTTCCACCTTCTGCAACTCTTCTTCAGATGCAGTGAATACTCTTTCGATACTGCCGAAAGTTTTCAGCAATCGCTTGGCTAAGACTCTATCCACATGGGGAAGCCCTGCAACAATAAACTCTTGGGATTCGCTTAGCTTCTCAGGTTTTGTCTCGGCTCTGATCCTAGGCTCACGCTTTTCCTTCAATTGTTCGCGTCTTGCTATAGAGAAGAGGAATAGCGCAGCTTCAGGTGGAGTTTTCATCCAGACGATGGGTACATCGTAGTCGATAAGTATGCTCACGAGAGCGCCCATAACTGCTTCTGGACGCACCTCCCTTGCACTATAGAGAGTCTCCCCTTCAACGAGGACGATAGGCCTCTGATACATGCTCTTCAGATTTATAGCTTGAGTAAACAATCGGCCGTCAATTATAGACGATGTGAAATCTTCAGTAGTCTTCTTCTCGATCGCAACTCTGTCTGACAGAATGAAGTCGCCGATCTTCAGAGTTTCAAGATCTATTTTGACATCAAATTTCGACAACTCCTTAATGATCGGTGAACCAACTTCTCTACTGTCGACAATGATTGTGACTTTATCCCCGGAAGGCCCAACCGCAGATAGCCGTCGCATGAATTCTTCAAGTTTGGGCTGCTGTTTGTCCTTCGGAGTGGAGGTCATCTGCCTTGGAGCTCTCCAAGTTTATGCGTTAAGTCTGTTGATACTAGTCTTCACCGCTACCTTAATTCTCTTTCATCTCGAAATTGGAACTTCTTAAATGGTTAATGAGGGCTAAGGAAGCCCGATCCTCGACGAGCAGAGAACTAAGTTGAAAGAGCGCAACATTCATAATGATATTGACAATAATCTCGCTCTTACAATCGATACAGTAGCTTGCTGGGCATTTCACCGACCAGACTTGATTGAGTGAAGAAAGATGGCTGAACTGAAGAGAGAACTCGGAGTACGAGAAGCCGTAGCTCTCGTTGTCACTTCTATAGTCGGAGCCACAATATTCATCATGCCTGGGGTAGTCGCCGCCAAAGCTGGACCGCTATCAATACTCGGTTGGGTAATCTCAGGAGCCCTAACCGTTCCGATGGCTCTATGTTTCGCAGAACTTGCAGGATCATATGAGAAAGCCGGGGGGCCATACGTATACGTAAGAGATGCGTTTGGTAGGCTTCTCGGTCTTATCGTAGGTTGGTCACTGACAGTGGTCTCATGGGCAGTTATCTCCCTACTCGCCGTAGGCTTTGGACTCTATTCAAGCTATATTTTCCCCAGCAGTCAACAGTTCCAAATGTTCATCGCTATAGCCGCGATTTTGTTCTTCACTCTTCTGAACTACTTAGGAGTCAAATTGAGTGCGACAGCACTGAACCTATTAGCGTTAGGAACTGTGGCAATTATTCTTGTATTCATCGTAGGCAGTCTTCAGTTTGTGAGGTTGAGTAACTTCATTCCATTTGCACCCTACGGCTGGTTAGCCCTCGGTCCTGTTCTGGTTTTAACCTTCGTTCCTTACATGGGTCTTGAAGTTGTTGCTTTGCCCGCTGAGGAGTTCAAGAACCCTAGGAGAGATATTCCAGTTGGCATACTTGTCGGAACGATCATCGTTGTCGCGATCTATGTTCTTGTATCAGTTGCTTCGTTGGGCACTATTGGATGGCAACGACTGGGCGCCTCATCGGCGCCGATAGCAGAGGCTGCTGAATTTGCCTTCGGGAAATTCGGTGGCTTTCTGATCGACATTGGCGTTCTTGTAACGATTCTCGGGTGCATGAACTGTAGCATCTTCACATTCTCAAGATTAACGTACGCGATGGGTCGCGATCGAGCGATTCCATTGGTGTTCGCCACGCTAGATACCAAATTTTCTACGCCGGGGATAGCGCTCCTTTTCCAAGCGGTACTCTCAACGATCCTCGTGATATCGGGAACATTCGAGAAACTAGCTTATCTTACTGCGTACATTACGCTCCTTATCTATGTAATGATATTTCTGGCCTATGTGAGATTAAGGAGAAAGGCCTCGGCGTCGAAAGCCTTCAGAGCGCCGTTCGGCAATGTAATGGCGATCTCCGCTATAATCTTCTCTGTGATCCTTCTAGCGTATAGTGATCTTTGGGCAGCTGTATGGGGAAGCTTGCTTATCCTTTTGAGTATCCCAATCTACTATGTTCAGTCTCTCGTAAAGGCATATAAGAAATCATGAGTGTACGATATGCTCAAGTCTTCTCAACTATCCAAAGCCTATGAAGTTTAAGAGCCGAGAAAAGTGACTGTAGCCTCGAAGCTTTCTATCGCAAGAGGTCAAGCTTCTTCAGTTTTGATCGGAGATCATCGATCTCTTCTTCAGTCATCGGTCTGAGAGGCCGTTTAACAAATCCTGCAGGGATACCCCGCATCTTCATAGCTTCTTTCACGGGCTGGATGAAGGGTTGGGCGTGTAGTCGCAGCATTCTGCGAGTGAGGTTAATCTTGAATTGAACTTCACGCGCCTTCTTGTAATCGCCCCTCTTGAATAGATCGTATAAGGAGACATATAGCTCAGGGAAGGCGTTGGAGTAAGCTGACATCGCTCCAGACACGCCCATGATCAACGCGGGGAGAATGTAGGCGTCAGCACCGTTTAGGATTATGAAGTCTCTCGGAAGCTTTTCTATGTATTCAAGAACTTGCATGAAGTCCCTGCTACTGTCTTTGATGCCTTGAACTCGAGGTGCCGCTGCAACTATCTTCAAAGCGATATCTGGAGTAATATTCACAGTTGTTCGATAAGGAATATTATAGATGAAGACGGGTATTGCAACATTCTCTGAAACTTGTTTATAGTATTCTACGAGTGCTTCTTCATCCGGGTTATAGTAGTATGGGGTCACAACAGCGACGGCATCAGCGCCTACACGCTCAGCATGTCTGGAGAGCTCAATGGTTGTCGATGCATCCGATGCTCCGACTTGGACGACGACTGGAACACGACGTCCGCTTTTCTCGATGACAATTTCAGCAACTCTTTTACGTTGTTCCACGGTCATCGTCGGGCCTTCTCCAAAGGTTGCGCAAGGATATAGTCCATGAACTCCTTTCTCTATCTGGAACTCAACGATTCTATGTAACGCATTCTCATCAAGCTCCCCATCAAGATTGAAAGGAGTCACTAACGCTGTCACGATACCTTCGATTCGCTTTGTCAACCGGTTTTCTCCCCGTTTCAATCTAACAATACCTAAACAAGTTTTGGCGAAGACTTAAAAAGATGATTTCTGAAGATACATAGCCCGAAAACCGCGTGGAAGGAAGCACTAAGGCGCGTAAGGTGAGTATTGATGAAACCTACTAGACTGAAAGAGGAAGAATACCCGGAATACTGGTCTGAAAGCGAGAAGCAGCTGCGAACCTTGTTCAAGGAGATGAAAGAGAAGCATGGAATGGTTGCTTTGAAGCTTGGAACAGAAGTTGAGGACTGCAGCTTTGAATACATAGACTATCTCAACAAGTTGACGCGAGGCATAATGCCTATAGTAGTTAAGATCGGCGGACCCGACGCTAGGAATGACATGAGAAAACTTCTGGAGATTGGAGTAAGTGGACTCATAGCGCCAATGGTCGAGTCGCATTATGGGCTCAAGGATTTCATAGAAGCCTTGAAAGAAATAGCTACAGAGGGGCAGTTCAGATTCTTGCTCAAGGCCGTAAATATTGAAACTGTATACGGCTATCAGCATCTGGGTCAGATTTTAGGTTCTCCTGAGGCCAAAGAACTCCAACAGATAACTGTAGGGCGTAGCGACCTATCGAAATCGGTCGGAAAGACTGTGGATGACATTGAAGTCATGAAAATGACTAAGGAGACAACCCAGAGGGCACAAGCGGCAGGCTTAGTGGTGTCAGTCGGCGGCGGCATTACTCCATCAAATGCTCGAAGAATAGCTGATGAGATTAAACCTGATAAGATAAACACACGGCACATAGTCATTAGCCTGAAGCATTGTCCCGACCCAGGCGAAGCGATAAGAAAAGGACTTGAATTGGAAGCTGCTTTGATGCGAAACGAGCAGGAGAGGCTGAACGCTCAAGTTGCAGTCCTTGAAAAACGCATCAAAGAATTAGAGAAGAGGGCCATTAAGTACTGAAACGATTCAAACTCGCCTGTTCATATCTAGTGACTATATCTTGAAGGCTAGACCCGAAGCCGTATGCGGACCTTGCACACTTGAGGCTGTTTATAGAACCATAAGACTAGCGACAAGGAACCAAGCCCTACAGAAGAAGATAATGAACAAAGCTATACCGATTCTAGCTGAACGAATGGCAAATGGCATCACACCATCAAGAATAGCGACTGAAATTTACCGAGTTATCTACAAGATGTCGAACAATCCCGACCCTTACAAAGAGGCGAAGAAGAGAAGCAATAAAATCGCTTTGAAACTGGTTAATTCGGTCGCAAACGAGTTGAGAAAGCTACCTGAAAGAGAGAGGCTCTACAAATCAATCTTGATGTCAATAGCCGGAAATATCATTGATTTCACATTAGGGAACTATCAAGTCGCTCTAGATGTTCTTCCTCAAGCGCACCGCCAAGTTTTGAGACAAGGGCTAAATAGAAAAGACTTCGAAGCATTTCGCAAATTGATTTCAAAGAGCAAAAGAATGGTATTTGTAGGCGACAACGCAGGGGAGATAGCCCTTGACACATTGCTCCTCGAATACCTATCCTCCAAGGGAGCGAAGATCACCTATGTCGTAAAAGATTCCCCGATAAGCAATGATGCTACACTCGAAGACGCTCACCAAGTTGGAATCCATCGTTATGTAGAAAAGGTAATTACAACTGGGTCGAACGCTTTCGGAATAAACTTCGATGAAGCCTCATCTGAACTCCTGTCAGAGCTCAGGAAAGCAGACGTAATCATAAGCAAAGGGCAGAGTAATTTCGAATCATTTTGTGATAAGAAGCTTGGTAAACCGGTCGTAGTTATGATGAGGACTAAATGTGAACCGGTCGCGCGGATGCTGAAAATGCCTGTTGAGAAAAATGTCCTCAAAATTCTGCGACAGGGCAGATTGAGCGAGGACTAACCTTTATAAAAACTGAATCATCAACCGTTGTTGAGTGAGCTTTGATGGTAGATGCGGTTACAATGGGTGAAATGATGATTCAACTCAACCCGGTTACAACAGGCCCTCTCAGACATGTCGGTTACTTCGAGAAGCATGCAGCTGGAGCTGAGGGGAACTTTGCGATCGGCCTAGCGCGAATGGGGCTGACATCAGGGTTTATAACTAGAGTTGGAAATGATGAGTTCGGCAAATACATACTGAGAGTCCTCCGAAGTGAGGGTGTCGATGTCTCTAAGGTTATTATCGATAGAGAAGCGCCTACCGGACTGTACTTCATACAGAGAGGTTACCCGATTCCAGAGAAGAGCAGTGTGATATATTACAGAAAAGGATCTGCAGCGAGCAGGTTAGCTCCTGATGATATTGACCCGAAATATATAGCTGAAGCAAGACTCTTCCATGTAACCGGGATTACCCCCGCCTTAAGCGAAAGTTGCCGTGAAACAACTTACAAAGCTCTTCAAATAGCTGAAGCTAACAATGTGAAGATTTCTATCGATACGAACATCAGATTAAGGCTCTGGAGTGCAGATAAGGCTCGGGAAACCCTTTTACCGATGATCAGGAAAGCAGACATAATTCTAACGGATCCTGAAGATTCGGAAATACTCATTGAAGAAAGAAATCCTAGAAAGATCGCAAGAGACCTTCTGGCAATGGGCGTAAACATCGTAGTCGTCAAACTGGGAGAAGAAGGCGCGCTTGCCGCTACGAAAGACAAGATAGTGAGGAAATCAGCATTCAGAGTTCCTGTAGAAGATGTAATCGGCGCCGGAGACGCTTTTGCAGCAGGATTCATAGCGAGCCTACTGAAAGAGGAGGACATCGGCAAAGCTCTGGAGGTCGCAAATATTGCAGGAGCGCTAGTGGTTATGGTTAGAGGAGATATAGAAAATATGCCCTCTCGCGACGAAGTAGAGAGGTTTCTTGCAGCAAAAAGAAAGGAGAAAGTAGTCTATAGATGACAAACAAGAACGAATTCAAATGCCCTGTTGAGCAAGAATGAAATTTAAGGAGTATTATGTTCCAGATGAATATTGGTTCACAGAGGATCAGGGCACTGACAACATCATTCGATGGGTATAAAAAAGAAGATGTTTGCAAAGATCAACTGAGATCTGACGTGAAACAACATTTTTAAATGCACTCAAAGGATTAACACAGTCGCAAGTGTCTTCAAATGATTCTTCTCAGCCAGAACTCCCGGAGAAGTGTTAAGCCTATGCCGGAGAAGGCTACCATTGCCTCGATGGTCGCACGGAACATTCCTCAATCAAGATTCGAGGTCGCAGTTGACGCCGCGAAGTGCACTGGATGCGGTAGCTGTGAACTGATCTGCTCCCTGTACCATGATGGGGTGAACAGTCCCTCTTTGTCAAGAATACACGTAGTGAGAGATCCTCTTTCAGGCGAGAACTCCATAGAGGTTTGTAGACAGTGTCAAGGGCCGGAGTGTATGCAGGTATGTCCGGTTGAGGAGGCTATAGTTGTTGACGAGAAAACCGGTGCAAGAGTGATAGTCGAGGAGGAATGTATAGGATGTGGGAACTGCTTTCTAGCCTGCCCGTTCAATGTTGAAGGTTCTGTCATAAAGCATAGACCCAAGGAGAACATCTACGCGAAGTGTGACCTATGCTACAGGAGAGAAAAGGGGCCGGCATGCGTAGAGATTTGTCCGCAAAACGCGTTAAGCTACATCGAACACAGGTGATGTCGAAATGACGTATGGATGGATAGGAAAAATCCTTAGAGTTGATCTGAGCTCAGGCAAGACAGAGGTCGAAGACACAAGCAGGTATGCCAAGAAATTCATCGGTGGAAGAGGCATAGCCACCGCAATAGCTTGGAATGAGCTTCATCCAGTGATGGATCCGTTCATGCCAGAAAACCGCCTGATATTCATGACGGGGCCGCTGACCGGGACTTTGGCACCGGCCTCTGGGAGAACCGTGGTCTGCGGGGTCGCTCCTCAAGCATACCCTACCCCGTGGTTCACACGTTCCAACATGGGTGGGCAGTGGGGATCAGAGCTAAAGTACGCCGGCTTTGATGGCGTAATCATTCAGGGAAAAGCACAGAACCCGGTTTACATCTACATCAATGACGGCGAAGTAGAAGTGAACGACGCTAAGGACCTGTGGGGACTGGACACCTATTCGACCCAGAGAATGGTCTGGAACAAACACAGCAGAGATGCTAAGGTAGCGTGCATTGGGCCGGCTGGAGAGAGGCTAGCCCGCATTGCCGTGATCCTAACGGAGACAGAAAGCGCTGCAGGTCAGGGAGGCTTCGGCGCGGTCATGGGGTCTAAGAACCTTAAGGCCATAGCTGTACATGGAACCGGCGATGTAAAGATAGCAAGACCCGATGAGTTGATGGAGTTGTGTTTAAAGATGAAGGAGGAGATGCTCACAGCGGAACACATACCCATAAAACCTTCGCTCAACCCCGAACATGTGGCCCTCTACGGGCAACGCCTTCAGAACTGTAGCCACGCCTGCTTCGTCCAATGCCCCCTTAACCATTACTACGAATCTGTTCCAGGAGTAGTTTCGCCAACCGTTCTAAGCGGCCAGTTTCACTGCATCGCACCCATCTTTCCCGGTGCACCGAAAACATTCTATGACTGGAATCCAGGGTTCAGAGCAGGTTTTGAGGCAGCTGTCCTGTCGAACAAGTACGGAATTAACCAGTGGGAATTGATAATTGGCACGGTTCCTTGGCTCAGAGCAATGAAGCAGAGAGGTGTCCTAACAAACCTGGACGGAGTGGAGATCAATCCAGACAACCCTGACTTCTGGTTTACTTTGATCAAGAAGATCGCTTACAGAGACGGGAGGTTAGGAAACGCGCTTGCTGAGGGAGGTCTCAAGGCAGCCGACATCCTCAAGATCGGGAAGAAGGAAGCCTCCGAGTTCTGGACTCCATACGGCTACACAGGACACTGGGATGGAAGAGGAGACCGCATAAACCCGATATTCTTCCCCGTTTGGATAGTTGCCGCGATACAGTTGGCGACCGACACAAGGGACCCCTTCAGCTCCTCTCATGGATACGTAGCAGGGGTGAGCCTCTGGTCCAATGTGTTAAAGTGGGATGACATCTATCGAATAGCTGACAAGCTCTATGGGTCTGACAAGGCTGTCAATCTACAAACACCTTACGAATACAAGGCTCAGCCCGCTATATGGCATCAACACCGAAGTGTTCTGAAGGATTCCCTGCCTCTCTGCGACTGGGCTTTTCCGAGGATATACAGCCTCTCCAGCGATGACCACTACGTCAAGATAACCACATCCAAAGGAACGATCTACGGGCCGTCCTTTGAACACCATCTGTTCACAGCCGTTACCGGGATGGATCTGACTCAAAGCGATCTGGATAGAGCAACCGAACGAATATTCAATCTGGAGAGAGCTATCCAAGTCAGAAGTCACGGACGCTCAAGAAAGGAAGATGAATCCGTTATTCCCTATTTCGAAATGACGGAACACTTTGTCGGACCAACCGGCAAACGCGAAAACCTAGACAGGGGAAAATTCATGAAGCTGATGGACGAGTACTATGTGTTGAGGGGTTGGAACAGCGCTACGGGGCGCCCAACGAAAGAAAAACTCGCGGAACTCGGTCTAGACGATGTATCGAGAGAGCTGGAGAAGCTGGATCTAATCTGAGGCGCTCAAGGCCTTATCGATTGATCTCTAGTACACGGGGCTTGGAGACAAAACCGTAAATCGATAAACTCTAATCCAACCGTCGGCCGAGACCTTGATACTGGTGGTAGCACAATTTGTTGGTACGCTTTCGCGGGTGGTTAATTGAGTACCTTGGCGAGGAGGAGACAACCATCGATGCCTCAAACCTAAGTGTGAGAGACATCTTGACGATGTTGGACAAGGGTGATGGAGAGATTCTGAGAGCAGTTGATGAGAAGCGCCTATTCATATCAGTGAACAGCAGGGTCGTCTACGACCTCGCCATCCAAGTATCGAACAACGACCTCGTCACATTGTTTCCGATAGGCTCCGGCGGATAGACTTTGGTCAAACCAGTTAGATGAGGCCTAATCTTTTCGCATATTCCATTGTAATTCTTCTAGAGGTAACAGGGTTCCTCAGCACTCCCACACCTTCCACCTCCGCTTCTATAACATCCCCTGGCTCGATAGGTCCCGCTGGAGGGCTTGCAGTAGTGACGATAGTTCCGGGCTCTAATGCCCAGAAGGTGCTTGCGAAGGATATTATGTCGTCGAAGTGAAACCTCATATTCTTAGTATTTGATTCAAACTCAACTTTTCTGTTTCTTCGGCGAAGAATCTTCAGATTGTAGAGGTTCTTCGGCATTTCTTGAGGGGTTACAATCCAAGGGCCCATCGGCGCGAAAGTGTCGAATGACTTTGCCCATTGCTGATATTCTCTAGTCATCAGTTCTATGTCGTGAGCTGTGATATCGTTCAGTATCGTGTAGCCGAAGATAAAGTCGTGGACCTCTTCCTTCGGTACGTCTTTACATCTCTTCCCTATTACGCAAGAGAACTCATACTCATGGAAGACTGAGCCGTATCCTTCAGGGATAACTATCGGCTCTAAGTGACCGATAATACTGGATGGAGCCTTCAAGAAGATTTGAGGAACAGGCAGGTACTCAAGCCCTAGTATCGCTCGGTAATCTTCGTAGTTGAGACCTGTGCACACTATCTTCGGCGGATCTGGGATAGGCGCCTTGAACTTCACATCCTCCAAATTGAACACCGCGCCTTCTACAGAGTACTTTTCTCTCCTAAGGAAGTCCAAGGTTTTCCTCGCGGCTTCTAAAGCGATTTCTCCAAGCTCTATGAAGCCTCTCATCCTTGTAGGAAGGTGAGCATCAGCCTCTACCTTAGCCCTAGACACACCTTGAGATTCTAGATAAGTAGAGTAAGCAGCGTTCAGATCGAGTATTCTTTCACCTTCAACTGCGCCGAGCCTATCATGCTCATCATGAACGAAAGTTGTAAGCCTCATTTGAATCGCCATCTTCAAGTTGTCAGCTACTGAATTTAAGAGCAACGCTC